>JAEEGH010000993.1_pt1 | contig 85818 bp, 73 predicted proteins | sample 9134181 | NCBI WGS metagenome assembly JAEEGH01 (sample SAMN16246544, study PRJNA631951) | gut metagenome | biome: gut microbiome; feature: rumen; material: DP-attached | host: Bos | place: Iran: Karaj | collected 2018-10 | reverse complement strand
CTGCACGCCTCATACCACGCGTCTTATTCGGCTTTAATCGCAGCTTGCTTTCGCGCCTCTTCTTCTGCCTTTTTACATTCTTCCGCCTTAGTCCTTGCTTCTTCGGCCTCTTTTTCAGCTTTCAGTAAGTCATTCTCTGCATTCTTCAGATAGTCAGCTATACTTATCGCGTTTGTAGGATTGGCCTTATTAACAGCTAATTCTAAAGGATCAATTCTAGTGATATCCCGTTTCTTAAGGTAACTTGAGAGAACATTTAGAAAAACGACAAAAATGTCTCCCATCGAAGACAAATCTGAATAGATGTTCGAACTGCCAAAACTTCGGAAATCAGCTTTCTTAAAAAGCATTGTATCCGAATCTTCCATGTCATATTTGTCGATCAGGGTGGGATTATAGGCTATAGCTAAGATACTGGTTAGAATGACAACCTCAGAAAAATAATCTAAGGTGGGATTAGAGAAAACGCAGTTCTCTCTTGCGGGGTGTTGATATCCCTCTTTTCCGTTGGTCGAATTCTTAGAATTCATATACGACAACGCCGGGACATACATTGAATCATAGTCAATCAGATATATTTTGCCGTAAGGATCGACAATGATGTTCTCATGCTGAAGATCTCCGTGCGCTATCGATAGATGGTGTAAATCTTGAGTCATGGCAAAGAAGTTCGACGCTAATTCGAACAACTTGTGCCGATTGTTCCTGTTATAACAAATATAATCCTTTATATCGCGTCCGTTTATCCATTTCATTCGCGTTGTAGGATACACGGCGCCATTTACAACGACACCCCTGTCTTCGTAAACGAAATCAATAAAATACGGGAGACCGGTCTTTCTTAATTCTGAAGATAATAGTTTAATCCTTGCTTGATCATTATCTAAAGTGTGATGCCAGCAACGGAATGCCCACTTGGCACCATCCACTTCTACAGGAAAAACAATAGAGAAACCGCCGACACACGCTTGAAGGTCGCCATTCTTAAGCCTGGCGAAAGTCCCTCTTTTGATGAACTCATCCTTAATAAGCGCGGGAACGGATACACTATTGATTATGTCCTGTATGTCCAGTATCATGCAATCGCACTAATAATCATTTGTGACAATAGCATTATACAACTATCCTATTATCATTGGGATCTCACCACATGCAACATCAAGCATCCTAAGATAGTTGGGAAACGAATTATAAAAGTGCCTACAATCAATCTCGTAGCTTTGTAAATCAACAAGAAGTCGATCCTCATAAACGTATGCTTTAATCATATGTTTAGTCTCCGATAACTGATGTGCAACGACAGCAAATTGGCCTTCCGATTCTTTGGGGAGACGAAACACAACCCTAATGGTCAATAATGGGAGTTGACTTGTAATAATCTGGTAAACAACGCCATCTTTGGAAAACATCATTCCAACTTCTGTCTCCTGTATTTGATACTTCTTGTCATATAAAAAGCCGAAAATTTTGACCGCAGTTAGTTGCTTCACATCCTCCAGAGCAGATTTATATTTCTTAGTAACGGCTTCTAATTTGCCTGAGAGTTCTTTAATATGTCCCTCATAGTTGATATCTGCAGATTTATTCATTTCTAATACAAGTTTATTTGAAAAGAATAGTAATTAAACTTTATTCCACTTGGCCCTGGTGCTTGTTGTATCTGGGATGTATTCCGACCGTTCTACTTTCGGTTGATTATTCCACTTTCCCCTAACACCATCAGCTATTTTCTTGGTCGCAGGAACGATAGCATCCTCAAGAGGAAGAAGATCATTCAAATCATTACTCTTAAGAGCCTTTTTTATAGCATCAGATAAAGGTCTCAACTCTGAGTGAGAGTCTAGCCTCCCAAAAATTCCGGATGTACCTTTTGAGTTGATATCATCTGCTGAAAACAGAAGCGTTTCTGTATCAATAATTCTAAGCTCATCCCACAACCCAGGGAAATACGATAAAGCCATAATACTGGTGTAGATAACTAACTCAGAGAAGTAATCAACCTTTTCCGAGGCTATATGATTGGACCATCTTGCCGGATGCTGATAACCGGCAATTCCCTTAATGTCATCCCTAAAGCCTCTTAAGGATGGTACGTACATTGAGTCATAATCCACCAGAATTAGCTCTCCGCTATCTTTAACAAGAATATTACCATGTTGCAGGTCGCCATGAGAGATGCCAGCCTTATGCAGGTCACTGACCATCGTCATAAAAGATTCCGCAAGTTTCCTTAGTGTATCCGGTTCCGAAAGATGCGATTGAATATAATCCTTTAATGAATTCGCATTTACCCAGTCCATCAGAACAATGGGTTGAACACCGGAATTGGTAGCAATCCCATCAGCTTCATACTCGAAGTTGACAAAATATGGAAGGTTGACTTTCTTAAGCTCCTCAGCTATTCGCCTCGTCCTTTCCTGAGCGTTCTCCACGCTAGCAATCCAACACCTAACTGCCGTTTTTTCGCCGTTGGATTTATAAAAAGGGAAGACAATGCAGAAGCCGCCAACATAATTAATGGTTGTGCCGACGGCATTCTTCTCAACGTGTCCATTTTGCAACTTCGGGCACTTTATTAATCGGGGAACATTAATGGAGATTTCGTAATCCTCACAAGACGGTAGTTTAGCCATTCTTCTTATTTTGGTAAATTATTCGTTCCAATTCACACCAAAAATCGGCAAAACACTGGTTTATCCCTGACGCACGATCTGAATTCCATTTTTGACGGCGAAAGGCGGCTTCGAAACGATCATGATACTTTTTGAATAGTAGAAGAGCTGTCCCCTGTAACTTCTGAAACTCAACTTTATCAATACCATCAGTAGGGTCTACGCCTTGGGGAAGAGAGAAAGACTCTTCTCCCTCTGCACCCTCTACTTCCACCTCTTTCGTATTGACTCTGCATGCCGTAAGCTCTGAGTCTGTGGTTTTCCCGGATTCCCCTCCAGATTTTTCAGGGACATACTCTGCTCTTTTTGGGGACGAATCATCACCTTCTGATAACTCGTCTTCTTGGATGCCTTCTGGCTTGGCTTCGGCTTGTGTTGAGCCGGCAGTTGCAAGCTCTTCTTCTGGGGTCGCAGTAGATTCTTTGTCCAACTCAGCACCCTCTTGAAGAGGCTGTTCTTTTTTGGATTGTTCGTCCTCCTTACAAAATGAATCCTCCGAAGATTGATTCTCTGACGAATCATCCTTGCCCTCTGGCTTTTTCACATGTGTGGAGGGCCTGCCAAGTTTGTTAATTCTTTCCTTCGCCTCAATTACATAACGGCCAGAAGGAAACAGTTCGATGTACTTCTGATACCCCTCGATCTTATTAAGGGAACAAGCACCTCTCCAGGTTTCATCATCCGCCTTCATTTCCGCTATCTCGTGTAAGCGTTTTTCCGCCTCTTTCTTGTGGGTACAGAGCGTGCTCGTTCCCAGATAGCTTCTGTAGGCTTCTTCATTGTCTTCTTCTATGGTCTTCCCCCATAGTTCCTCCTCCTGCTCTTTCTTACGGTCGTACTCCTTCCGTTCTTCTTCAAGTCGCTTTTCCTCTTCTTGAAGAGATGATTCTATGGTCTTCTCATAAAGGATTGTCATCAAATCGGATTCGTCAGGCTCAATGATGACTAACGTACTGTCATCATTATGCATCTGAAAATCTTTTCTTAAGGCATCGACCGTAGCGTTGAAACCTGCAATGTCCGTGATTGCCAATAAAGCATTTACAACAACCGACTCTTCAGGAGTTCCTTTTATCTTTTGAAACAACTCAGAAAAGGGATCGGACACAAGAAGAATCATTGAGCCCTTGTCCAATGTGCCTTCAAACTGACGAATCTCGCCATTATCTTCATTGAAACTGTCAAAGAAATCAGGGCGGTTATCAAACGCTCCTTCTTTTGATGAACAAATACGAACAATATGATTGTCCTTGTCTAATTCGACTAAAGAAGAGTCTCCAAGAATAGATGCAGTCCATTTTCTCTCATCTGAAAAAACGACCCCACAGAAAGTTGCAGCGGCTCCGTCTTTCTTTACAAGACAGTTTTCAAGCATCCAAGGATTCCTTCCTTGCTTCCTCTGCTCGTTTGCATATTCCTTAGCTTGTGTTAGCCATTTCTCTTTTAATAAGGCCGTTGACTCGCCGGGGGTCCATTCCTCATTAACAAAGGAATCTACAAGAATTCGAGCCCATTCAGCGGGCATAATAGACTGACTTACGCCATCAGAAACTGCCACCCGTTTTGTGCGGGGGCAGATTCTGAAGTAGTCGGCGCAGTCTGAATAATACTCGGCCGCCTTGTGAGTAATAAAACCTCTGAGTTTCATCCGTATTACTTGTCACCTTGACCTTTACTAGAACCAAAATCAATCAACTTGATAAGTTCAACGGCATCTGCGTTAAAGATGCAACCTTTAGAGCCTTCTTTTATACTTAGTTCATTTTTAGCCGCCGCATCTTTATACCCAGCAGGGATAACACTGGAAATTTCGTAGAGGAACTGAGCCGGACGACCGGCAGATGCGACCTCGGCTTCAGAACTGGGGGTGATGATCTTATGACCACCATCTCCAATCTCAGCATTGAAGATAAGAACATTACCGTCTTTGTTGGAGATGCTCATAATCTGCTTTGCGACATCTGTGGTCTCACGGATGCACGTGTCAACATCAAGGTGATCGTAATAAGGCTCACCATCGGAAATATTAATAATAACAGGAGCGGGGCATTCCGGCTTATCCGCAATCCAGTCTTCTACAAGTTGCTTTGCCATCTTGAAGCCATCACGCATATTGGTCCACCTGTCTTCTTTGATAGGTTCTACCCAAATAGGCTGATTAACTGCTACATCAACGAGACCACCATTCCCATCAGAAACCTTTTGAGAACGATTCTCAACACGGATAGGGTTGTTGTATAAATCCTCCAGGAAGCCCGAGCAGAGCTCTTTGACTTCGTAACCGTATCCTATGACTGAGATGAAGCAACGATTTTTGGGTTTGTCCTTGTTGAAATTCTTCTTGATAATCGTGTTGATTACACGATTAATGACCTTCGCCGAGAACTCTGTACGAGAGTCTCCATCGCAATAGGGGTTCATCATAGATCCAGACTGGTCTACGAGGATGATGAGTAATCCGGGAGTAGCGGAACTCCACTGCATTTCATTTTGTGGCATAAAGTAATAGTTTTTGTTTTACAATATCAATCTATGACTATAAATTCACCATTTATCTCTGATTTTTCTGGCTTGTTGCTCAAGAGAAGACCGAGACTTGGTCACATGGCTCTTTTCTCGATCCTCAGCCTGTTTAGCAGATGATGAGGTAACTTCTCCACGAGACTTGATTATTTGATAAATAAGAAAACCGGCAACAAGTACGTCCACAACAATCCATATTCCTCTTCCAAGCCCTATTCTCAACAGAGGCTGGAAAACAATCAAAAGGCAAAGGAACACTATTGCATTCGTCTCATCACCGCTCTTGTAGTAATTGTATGCAAGGAAAGCAAAACCAAAAGAGACGAGCGTGCGCATCGCCTGATAGAACCCGTAATCCGCATCTATCAAACAAAGCAATAGAAGAACTGCAATAATCCCCTTCACTATTTCGATTGTGTTATTCTTATGTGACATAGATTCCTCTATACGACAAATTTAATAAAAGTACGTTAATTATATGTCATAGGAGTCCGGAAAACTGCAAGATTGATTGTGGTTACAGTACTAATGAGTCCACGATTTTGCAGGTTTTACCATAAATTGTTTCCTTCCTGACGGCATCCAGAATCTTGTTGAAGATTTCAGGGAACGGTTGGGTAACTCGCTCAGCTATAAAACGAGGAATCTCTTTGTAGAATGCCTCTGCAATACCGCCGGTAATACAGGCAAGCGTATCGCTGTCTCCACCAAGGGAAACAGCTTTGCGTATAGCGTCTTCGAAGTCAACTGAATCCAGGAACGCTATGATAGCCTGCGGGACGGTTCCCTGGCAACTGGATTGCCAGTAATATCTGAAATGCCAATCCTCCCAAGTCTTTTGTAAATTGTACCCATATGTCTTCTCTATGTAGTCGCGGATTTCTTCCCTGGTCTTCCCATTCCTGGCCATCCAGATTGATGCGGCAGTAGCCTGAGCGCCCATTATGCCCTCCGGATGATTGTGCGTGATGGCTGCCGAGATCGCAGCTACACGCTCCGTTTCTTCCAAGGTGTCAAAGAACCAGCCTACAGCACTCACGCGCATCGCGGAGCCATTGCCCCAGGAGCCATAAGGATGGCGGCCCGTCTTTGATTCGTAAAGCGGAACTCCATATTGTTCGTCATAGACATCAAGTGCCCACGGGTAAAAAAGCCATGTATTAAATCCTCCGCCATATCCGCCCATAGGGCAAGGGCATTTCTCACCGAACATCACCATGATGTCCTCAAGCCCCTGGTAACTGTGCTCCTTGTCCTTCAAAAGCCAGTATGCCACGGCCATTGTCATGATGCTGTCATCCGTGTAGGCGCTATTGCCATGGAATAGCGTAAAGTTATAGTCTTTCGTGTTATGGAACTCATAGACCGATCCTATGGTGTCCCCAATAATTGCTCCCAACATAGTTATAGATATATCTGTAAAGTCAATGAAAAAACAACCGACAAGAACGAAGAGTATTAAAACAACTCCTTTTGACTATAAAGTATGTCTTGTTATCATTTCGCTATCGGGTTCTTTTGAATTAAGCAAGATCTTCCCAATCATAGAATTTGCAAAACGGCTTAATCTCCTCAAACTTAAGCTTGCCAGCCGCTTTCTGGACAAGTTCGGCTAAAGGAGTTTCTGTCAACTCCTTTGTAGATTGATACCATTCCAGTACAATCGTATATTGACCGGCCCTTTCGGTGATGTTTAGAGTTGCCTTAATAAAGTTATCTTTGAGACACTTCCCCTCGATTCCACTGTCTTTGCCCCAAAACTCACTCTCGTCCATCAACTCTGGTTCAAAGCAATAGAACCCCTTTAGCAGTCCGGCTTCTATCAAGTCTCGTCTTTCCTCAATCTCAGGCATGAAATGATACTCGGTGACGTGGGAAAGCCTTCCTTCAAGAACCCCAATGTAGGTAAAAGAGATGGAGACACTCTCCACACTCGCTATAACCTGATCCGCAAAACTTGCTATAAATCTCATAATAGTATCCTTGTTTACGAGTTTCTTTTGTTTTTCAGCCATGGACTGTCCGGATCGGGATTCGTGAGCTCCTCCACACAATCTGACATCATTTCTTCCTCTAGGTATCTGATCGCGACTTCACATGACTGTCCCAGCGCATCCATTGCATTCTCAATCTTAGTGAAATAGGAATCCAAGTGATCCATGAAGTCTTCGTCATAGTCAGTCATAATGCAAATCCTGAAGCAAATCATATCTGGCGAAGCACCGCTATAAACCACCACTGGCGAACGACGGGCATTGACCCTGTCCATCGCATAGTTAATGATACTTATATCATTCTTGTACTCAAAACAATACAGGGGAACTTTCTTCTCAATGTACAACTCGGGCAAGCGATCAGTATAGACCGTGTAGTTCTCACCTTTCCAAACAATCTGGAACATATCTGTGTCCAACGCAAACGGGTACAATCCAGCTTTTAAAAGGGCAATCCCAACTTGACTAGATGTTGCAAAACCTCTCATGATATCTTTATCTTGTGCTTAATGATAAGTTTATTATTCTGGCTGCCAATTGTAATGCTATCCTAGCCGCGCCCTTTTCTTAAGAAGCACGGATAGTTGATAGTATTCATTGTTACATACCGGCATGATTTAATGTGTAAAAACTACGCAAATATAGCACCAATATCCGTATTTCCAAAATTTTTGGGTAAAATTTACACATTTTGTTGGTTAATCATAGAGAAAGAGCACCATAACTATACGACGATAGTATCCCAAGTATACAAGGAGATGCCACACTCTTTCCCATTGGTTCAGCGTCAACAAAAGGAGACTGAGCAACCCATGGAAGGGGCCAATCTCCTTGGATAACAGGAAAAATGGTGTAACTTAGAACGCTCTTTTAATTGCAGACCCTAGTCAGGACGCACGGGAGGGGACCAGATCAAAGACTATGGTAGATAACTTCTCCTTGGATCGTCCGGATGTTCTCTTTTCCATTTATCACTTCTAGCGTTGTAAATCCCTTGCATGACAAGGAGTGACAACACATAAAAAGCTCCCCAACCCATTGCAGCCAATAACACACTGTTAAACCACCCTATTTCATCGAACCACCAACTTGAGACGATGATTATTAAAAGAATAAGAGCTAAACAAGACGCTATCAATAATGGTTTCTCCCAAAAATGAGGAAGAAGACTTTCTTCAAGTTCTTTGGCTTCTTGTCTAATTCTGTTTATTTCTTGCTCTCTAACTCTCTTTAGCTCCTCTTCAAGTTCTATTATTCGTTGCTCTTCTTTGATACGAATCTCTTGTTCTTTTCTCTGCCGTTCGCGATCCTCACGCTCTCTTTGTTCCTGCTCTATCAGAGCCTGCTCTTTTCGCTGGAAGTACAACCGCAAATCAGTCAACGTCTTTGGGAAAAATGATAACTGATTCTTCTCGTCAATCATAAAGTATAGGCCTGTACCACCATCTTGTTCAAGGGCAAAGACAGTATTATCCACAAAGGCAGGATGTAGCATAACAGACTTCTCGCCCGAAGTGATAATTATGCTATTATTAACAGACAGATACCTCCATGAAGAGTGTGCAACAACACCATCCGTCGTTATCAGCAAAGAACCATCAGGCTGAAAAATGAATAGCTGTTTGATGCCCTCATCGTTAAAAACAGTCCACGCTCTATTGCACAAGACTGCCTGAGCATCTAGCTCCCGACTCTTCAGCCTGAGTCTTTGAGGGATATTAATGAGAAATCTCTTCATCTGACTATTCTAATCACATAAATTCCATATCAATGCCGCTACAACGAGTCTCTTTTTTTAACATGCAGATTCCCATTTAGAATACAACCGACATCACTTTTACGCAAAAGTTGCGGCTAATGTGCAGCATGCTAATAAAGACTTAAAACATATCCCACATAAAACGTAGATAACGATCTTTTGCTTCAAACCAATCGCCTATCGCATTTTTCATTGCCTTAGAGTGAATACGGCCAGAATAGCCAAATACAAAACGATCCAATTCATTCTCATATTTCGGATTTGGCCCCATCAATTTTTCAATACAACCAACAACTGTTCTCCTAAGAACGCCCCTGTCTCGATAATGCAAGTCATGGGCAACTTCCTGATGAATCGATTCAGACATAGTCATTCCCTCCTCATAGGAAGTAAAATTACTAGATATAAAGTTCTGGAAATAAGCATGAAGCATTTGCATATTAAACATCTCCTCTTGAGAAAAATGCACTGGAGCATCCAAATTAATCCGTGAGATAGGAGACACTTCAAACAAATAGTCTAAGGAAAGGCATGAATGGAGGAGACAAATTGTCCTTTTCTGATCATAAGTCAACATAAGCCTATTGTTTAAGATTACTGATAATAACCTGGGCGATATTGATTAACAAGCATCTTGGCCTGGTTTATACACATCAAGGCGTAGGTATTCCACTCAATCCAGGGATATTTCCGCCCATTAGTCCAGAGTAACAATAGAACTGAACGCTCAGAATAATCAAGTCTGTCAACCCGCTGCGTCATCTCTAGAATATCTCTAGAGATACTGCTAATCAAAGTGTTTATCTCTGTAAAGTTTAAAGAATCTACACCTCTATGGCCATTAATCAAATCCTCTAACCTATGGAATTTAGTATGGACGCCAGCTACCATATTATTAAGATCCCGATTAACGGAAAGCATATGTAAGAAACCCATGGTACTTAAAGAATGACACCGAACAGTTAAAAGTATCGATTGAATAATTCCTTTGCCATCTGAGCATCTCTACCGGAAAGATACATCAACGCTCCAAAGCCACGGTTAAAGTCAGTACTTTCACGATAGTTGAAGTCGATATATTGACAAATGAATGTATGAGTATCCCTTGCTTGGGCTAGAAATGAGTGTTGCTCCCCTGAGTCAAGATTGAATATGAAGGCTTTTGTCGTTCCTATAAGTGGCGCGTCAATTTTTACGAGCCAGTTACGATAAGCATAATAATTGGTCATAGAATAATGCTATTATAAAAGAGATCCAAATGGTTGATGACTTATAGAATGTACATTCTTCAGTTCTCGAGCCGTCGGTCCGACCACTACAAATATAATCATTTTCCCGTCAAATTGTGCGGGTATTTTAAAACGATACAAAAGAAAAAATTCAGGCCGGTAACCTGAGCAATATTCATTGTGAAATAAACCTCCCTATCCTCCTGTTCCTCCTCTCAACGAAGTCCAGTTCGCGGTCGATGAAGCCGAGATAGTCCTCGACTGTCTTGGGGATAGGGTTGGTGTCGAACAACGGGGTATCCAGCCAAAACTTGACTTCTTGATAATCATCCGTTACGCAGTCCTGGAGGAAAAAGAAGTCGACAAAGCCCGTGAAGTCAACGAATAGATTGAAAAACCTGACGTTGGTCGGATGATTCAAACACTTATCCAAAGGGCTTGACTCTCCCTGGTAATGACGTCGGATGCATTCCAATGTCAAGTCCCACCTGTCGGAAATCCTGGCATTGAAGCCCCGCGACTGATTGAGGGCCATCCTGAACGACGGGAACAGCATCAAGCCGCCAATCGTGTACAGTTTCCTTAGATAGCCTTCCACAAAGGCCTCATATTCAGGGTCCACCTTCCTCACCGTTTCAAGGAAATCCTTATTCCTTTGATACCGGAAAGTAGCTGTAATTGAATCACTTCCGAAATAGATATCATTCCACCTGAGATAATAATGGGAACGGCCGTCTTCCATTTCCATATGATCGCCATTCGGGAGCTGGCGGCTCCACAAGAGCTGGTGATACCTCCTTGCCATCGGACTCTTGGCGTCAGGGTCGGAGCCCCCAGCCCCCAGGCCGGAATTACGTTCCCAGAACCCATCCCAGAAACCCGGCGAGTCCGAGGTGAAATCGAAACTGACATCGATCCCCGGTAGAGAATCAGGCAATAATGAATCATTATGTGGCATATCCAAAAGTACGAAGAGTTCTCCGGAAAACCTACAGCCACATTATTCTGTTTTCACAAATTGTGAAAATGCGGAGATACCCGGTCAAGCCGGGCATGACTGTAAATAATATGTCTATTAACGCACATAGCTACCGCGTGATTTTCAAACATACAGGAATTTATTAGTATTTTACCAGGATCGCAGATCGGACATTTCAAAATGAATTCCTGAGATTGAAAATCCATCAGAAGCGTCCTCTAACACAACCCACGGAGATAATATGGGATGAAAGAAATCTCGGATGATGTGCATTGTCAAAGCCGGAGTGCTGCTTTGTGCCAGCATTATAGCCTTTTCCCCGGTCTTCTTGTTTATGGCGACGTCTGCAACCAAAACGGCATGGCCATAAGAACCGGTTCCGGGTGATTCATATACAAAGACATCTCCGGGGGCAATGTTTTCAACTGCCTTCGGTTTCATTTCCCGCCTTAGTGATGACGTATTCGAATTATCAAACACTCTTCGGAGGTATTTTTCAAAAGCTTTTCTGTCATCATCCCCACCATATTTCTGGTCTTTACCTGAGACAGAATGGAAATGAATAGATCCATATTGACCATTACTCCATAAGTATTCCGCACGCATCCTCATTACAGCGTCAGCACACTGTTCTGTGTTGGCCAGCATCGGCAAATCCAGGACCGCATAACCAAAATACTGGCCGTAAGCAAGATTCCCGTTATAATACTTCATATGGCTTCCACGCTTCTGAAGTGGAAAATCCCTGATGAATTCCCCAAAACTACCAGAATCAACAGCCACTCTTTCATATCCTCTAGGTACTGAGATCTCCCCTATCCTGCTTCGATTCCTTGGGTTGCTCACTCCACCCCAAAGCAACCAAGACGCCAAAACTAGCAAAGTGACTAGGATGGCGCCTATTATTAAGAGAATGGTGTGAGGATCAATCTTCTTCATAGCTTTAGCTGTTTTCCTGACCAATGAACAGATTGTCCAGTTCTGCCCAAGTGACATCACTGGCTACGATCTTATATCCGGAGAAACGGAATTCAATGGTGACAGTTCTGCCATTCTCCTTTACGCGGACATCCACTCCCTCATGCGTAAAATGTGATTTAGTGTTGCACTTGTTGTGAACAGCAACATATTCTTTCCGACAGATGTATTCGATATTGCCCGGAATAAGACGGTAAATGCTTCGTACGTTTCCGATAGACATTGTGCAGTTCAGCGCAGGCATTGCGGCTGATTCAAAGGATACCCTCCCTTCCGAAGGAATGCTGTCTGATGCGCTTACGGAAGCAGTGAGAGCGATGGCGGCGATGACCGCGAGTGCGATAACGATGATCTTCTTCATATTCGTGTTTTTAAAATGTTTAACATTAGCCTTCCTTTGGGCCTCACCAATAAATGCGAGAATAAAGGATAGGTAAACACGAAAAAGACCATTATTCTAAAATAGGCGATATCTCCTGTCTTAGTTTGTCATAGATGGTTGCATACAGGGCCTTCCAGGCCACTGAGGAGTTGTTGCGAATCCCTTCAATGATCTCTTTTTCTGAAAGCATCGTCTTGCCATCTTTACAAGCAGAGGCGATGAGCGCTCCAGATTCCAGATGACGGCACTCATTGATCTGATTTCTCAGTGATGCCCGCTCTATTGTCCTGGCAATAGCAGCTTCTGCAAGCTCATCATCCTCCAACATCTGTCTTGCGATACTCTTGAATTTATCCATATACCTGTTCTTTGTGCTTTTGGCGACGTTCTCATTCTTGAATCCGCAGAGTGCCGCAATTTCCGACATTGACATCTTATCCCAATAGTAGTATTGCAGGATTGCCCGCTGATTCGAGGGCATTGCCTTCAGCACCTTGTCCAGGAATGCTTTAACCGTCTCTGCATCGGCCGCTTCTTCCTCGGGTGTCCCCAGAGAGGATTCTATCCCTTCGTCCTTAAGAGCGACCTCGTCGTGGTCAAGACTGAGAGACTTCTTCTTATTCGCGTGACGGAGTGCGATGCGTTTGCATACGACATACAGATAACCTTCAAGGTTAGTTTCATTTTCGTCCAACTTCCCGGCCTTGACGTTCTCCATCAAGATGATGCAGGCCTCTTCGAATACATCATCAAATGTAATGTCTCTGACTTCTTTCATCAATGGCCGGATTTGTTTATGGACAGCTTGTGCCGGTAAGGAGAACAGATGTCTCCATACCGCGTTGGAATCTTCCTTGATCCCTTTTATGAGTTCTTTGCCTGTCATCTGACGTCACATATAAATACATTCAAATAATAAAGGTAAACACAAAGATGCGTTAATTCAAAAAGAAAGGATAACTTTGTAAGGATGAAAGAGAAATCAGGCATACAGAAAGTACTCCGAACGACAGGATACGTCATCTCTTGTCTCGTCTTCGCGATACTGCTGGTTATCGCGATTTCCGTATTGATCAGAACCTTCAAGCTGGAAACCTCGTCCAGAGCGAGATTGTATCTCCATTTTTATCTGGCAGCCGGTTTTGTCGCTTTCTTTGCGGTCTTCCTGATTCCCCGTCTAAGGAACAATTTCCGGTGGCTGATGAAATTCACTCACGAGTTCACTCATCTTGTGTTTGCCATCCTTTTCTTCAGGAAGATCAATCGCTTCAAGGTAGACAGCGAAGACAGCTATGTCTCTTATTCAAACGGATGGTTCGGATATCACGCAATCACTCTTTCACCGTACTGTGTTCCCCTTTTTACCCTGGCACTCCTTCCGTGGCGTTTCACGACAGGGACAGCTACCCCTCTTTTCCTTGCGGCCATAGATGCCTTCATTGGCTTTACTTACGCCTTCCACATATGCTGCTGGGTGAAACAGACACGGCTTCATCAGACAGATATCACTGGCCCTGGAGTTATCCTTTCTCTACTAACTATCGCAACGGTCCATATCTTGAATTTCTGCCTGGTGGTACTCACTCCCTCAAGTGGAGTCGTCCTCGCAATTCAGAGGGTATTCTGGGACTATCCGTCGGCCTTTGTGATGTCAATCGTTCGCTGATTTCGCTTATCTTCAGGAACCTTTGTAATTACCGCTCCACAAGAGCTGGTGATACCTCCGGGCCATTGGACTCTTGGCATCAAGACCATCCCAGAAACCCGGGGTATCTGAGGTGAAGTCAAAATTGACATCGATTCCTGACGGAGAGTTCGGCATTAATATATCATTATGTAGAATATTCAAAAGTACAAAAAGGCATCAAGAAAACCCTTTACCCGTATTAATTTGACTTCACAAAATGTGAAACAGTTGTCCTTGCCGGCGTCGACCGGCAATCCCCCATCCTTCTCGCCAAATCGGCCGGAATTGATTATTTTTGCATTATGGATACAATGGGAAAGCGTGTGTATGCCGGTGTCGAGAGGCCGGCGTTCACTCCGGAAAGGATCAGCGAGCTGCGCCCGGACGAGGTATTCGTATTCGGGAGCAACCTGGCAGGGATGCACGGTGGAGGTGCGGCACGGGCCGCCTACAATCATTTCGGGGCCGTATGGGGATGCGGAGTCGGGCTCCAGGGCCAGAGTTATGCAATCCCGACGATGCAGGGCGGTGTGGAGACGATCGCCCCTTACGTGGACGGGTTCATAGAGTTCGCGAAGGAGCATCCGGAACTCTTCTTCTATGTCACCAGGATCGGGTGCGGGATCGCCGGATTCCGCGATGAGGAGATGGCTCCGCTGTTCTCCGCGGCCCGGGGAGTGGAGAATATCTGCCTCCCGAAGAGTTTCGCGGTGTAGAGATCCCCGGTCGAGCCAGGGATGCCCGATCAGGTCGGGGATGACGAGGCATGACGGGCATGACGAATCAACCGCCGAGTTGCTTGATGAAGTGCTGGAGGATGTCGGGGCGGAAGAGGAGGGGGAAGACAAGGCCGTAGACGGCGCCCCAGAAATGGGCCGTATGGCCGATGTTGTCCATGTTCCGACGGGCCATGTACCAGCAGTAGATGAGGTACAGCGGCGCGAATATGTAGCCAGGCACCGGAATCGGAATCAGGTAGATGTATATACCCATCTTCGGCTCGAACAGGATGGACGCGAACAGGACCGCCGATACGGCACCCGAAGCTCCCACGGCGCTGTAGTATGGATTATCCTTGTTCTTGAGGAGGTCGCCGACCGTCGAGACAGCCAGGGCGCTCACGTAGAGCAGTACGTACAGGATGATCCCGGAAGTGCTGCCGAAAGCCGCGGCGAAATACCGCTCCACCACCGTTCCGAAAAAGTACAGGGTGAGCATGTTGAACAGCAGGTGTCCCCATCCGCCGTGGACCAGGCCGTAAGTAAGCATCCGGTGCCACTGCCCACGGTGCCATATTCCGTATGCATTGAACTTCAGCGCGTTTGCATCCAGCGTCCCGTTGAAGCACAGGAGACTGACCGCGACGGTGACAAGTATCAGGACAAGGGTCGTCATATTCTTTTTTTCCTATTCTCAATCAATTACTTCGAGGCGGCCGCACGGCTCTTGCTGACGAGCACCACTCCGCCGACTATCAGGACCGTGAAGAGGACCTTCTGCCAGGAAAGGGTGTCCATCCCGACCCATACGCTGATTACTGCCGCGATTATCGGCTGAAGGTAAGTGTACATACTCACCAGCGTCGGACGTATCCTCTTCTGCCCGTAAGGGATGAGGAAATATGCGACGAAGGTGGCGAAGAATACAAGGTAGCCTATCTCCCAGCGCACATCCACCGGAATTGCCGCGAAATCGGTGTGTATCAGCCCGTTGGCAGAGAACGGTAGGGCTGTCAGCAGGGAGAAGAGGAACATCCACTTCATGAAGGTCACCACGCCGTAGCGGGAGATCAGCGGCCTGAACGCTCCCAGGTATAGCGAGAAACTGATGCTGTTAAGCAGCAACAGAACCACGCCCATCGGCGTTGTCGATGTTGCTCCTCCGTGATGCACGGAATTCAGCACCAGCAGGAGGACTCCCACGAAACTGATTACTACTCCCCCGGCCTTCTTCAAAGTGATGGGTTCTTTCAGGAAGAGGAAGGCGAAGAACATGGTGAATATAGGTCCGAGGGTGCCGAGTATTCCTGTGTCGAGAGGGGTCGCCATCGTGATGGCATACAGGAACGTGGTCTGGGGCACGAAGAGGCCCGTGAAAGAAGCCAAAGCAATCTTCCACATGTCACCCTTCGCGATGCGTTCTCCCGGAAGGAACAGCGAAATCAGCCAGAAGAGTGCGGAAGCACCCGCCGCCCTCAGGGTGAAAAGCACTATCGGGGAAACTGCTTCAGCATTTGCGATATCCTTGCAGAATATCAGGTTCAGCCCGAATATGGTATATGTCGCTGCAATGGCAATATGCCCAGCCAGTTTGTCCTTCACCATCAGTCGAGTTTGACAGCTGTTCCGGAAGCGGTGACCATCAGCATACCTCCTTTCTCGCCAAGGACTTCGTAGTCGATGTCTATGCCTATGACAGCATCGGCTCCGAGCCTCACCGCGCGTTCGGCCATCTCGTCCATCGCCTGCGAGCGGGCGTTGATCAGCTCTTCTTCGTAGGAAGTCGAACGGCCTCCCACAAGGTCCCTGATGCTGGCCGCGATATCGCGGAAGAAATTCACGCCGGAGATGACCTCCCCGAATACGACGCCCTTGTATTCACGTATCGTGCGTCCTTCGACCGTAGGTGTTGTTGTAAGTATCATATTATTGAATATTAATGATTTATAGATTCAGTCGCTGTTTACGGATGACACTGTCCAGCAAGACTCCGGGAATGATACGCTTGACAGCATCCACCACTACAGGATTCGCCACTCAGGATACTACGGCATGGCCTACGCTCTGCATGTCGGTGCTCACATTTCATTGCTCATTAATCATCCGGGTGAGGAACTCCTCACTGCTTTCTCCCTCTTCCATCCTATGCACTTTCCCGGATTCATAATCGGCAATGCCCTGACGGATTTTAGCATACAATGTGTCCCTGTCGATGAGCGTATCACTCTCTGAAATAGGCACAAGGCGGTAGCTGCCGTGAGACCTTGAGGTAATCACGACATCATTGACACGGGCCAAAGCAAAATACTTCCGCTGGTTGGCCCTGAATTCTCTGCTGCTTACTACGACCATAGCGTTACATTTACTTCGGCAAATATAATCATTTTTGATTTGTGTACCAAAATGGTACACATTTTCCTGATTCTCGAACGCCATATTACGAAACCGCCCGGCTGTCACGGCCGGGCTCTATCGAGTGTACGGGCGGAGGGACTCGAACCCTCACGGATTTCTCCACCAGATCCTAAGTCTGGCTTGTCTACCATTCCAACACGCCCGCAGAAGGGTTGCAAAGATAATCACAAAAAATCATTCCGGCAATTCCGTACCCTCGGACCCGGCAGCCTCCGTCTTCACGGCCTCAGCAGCGTTCAGCTCCTGCTTTTCGGCCTCGGTCAGTTCCTCCGTCTCCTCGGCGGAATAACTTTCAGCAGCCTTCTTCGACTCAATGGCTGCCTGAGCCTGTTCGTTCTGCTTGATGGCCTGTTCCACTCCCCTCTCGAAAATGTTGTGGATCGAATTGACGAGGTTAACACGCACTCCGTCCACCTGGTCGTCGAAGAGAGGAATCTTGGTACTCTTGAACTTGGCCTTCCCGAGCTTCCATCTCCAGTCCGAGAACATACCCTTGAGGTTGACTCCGAACTTGAACGGAACCGGCGACTTTATGGCTGCAACATGGTACTTGAACTTCTGGTCGAACTGCTGTATTCCGCTGAGAGCCACCGTGTACCTGTCGACGTCCAGGATGAACGGGAATATCTCCAACTGGTCGTTGTTGATGATCCCACGTACCGACATTGCATCTATGTAGCTGGAATCCCTGTCCTTGAACCTCAACGACTTGCGCAGCTTGTCCAGATCCTCCGACTCAGAAAGCGACAGGTTCTTCCCGTCTATCTTCACTATACCGGTCACGGATGGCAGGATCAGGTTCATGTCCGTGTCGAGGGATGAGGTCGCTGCCATCTCGCAGTCCAGCAAGCCCTTGAATGCCTTGAGCATAGGCATTATGCTGTCCACGGCCGGGAACAGTTCGATGACTTTCTCGGCAGTGATGTTGGACAGCATCAGGTCGAAGCCGGCCTTGAGGTCTTTCTTGGTCCTGCTTGAATAGAAACCTTCCAGGAAGGCCTCTCCCATATTCGTCATCGCAAAGGTATTGGTGGCCTGCAGGCAGCGTTCCTTCATCTCAAGGCTGGTCGAGAGGAACGAGGTCTCCAGGCTCGACCACCTGACCGTATTGGCCTGGACAGCGACCTTGGCGTTCAGGTTGGCCGGAAGGACGAGAAGCGTGTTCCTGGCCGAAGTGTCCACCACTGCACCGCTTTGGACCGCATTGAGGTAGGTCTTGTCATCGACTCCGGTCAAGGCGACGTTCTCCCCCGGAGGGACGAACTGCTTTCCGGCGTTGACTGCAAGCAGTATCTCGTTGACATCCACCACGGATGAGTTGAGGTTCAGGTTGAGGTTGAGCAGCCCGCCGCGTTTGGAAGTCAGTGCCCTCTTCAGGCCGGTCAAGGTCCCGTTGGCGGAAATATCCGACTGCCCGGAATTGATGGTGATGCCCGACAGGGTGAGACTGTTGTTGGTGAACTTGGAGTTCAGGGAGGTAAATGTATTCTCCAGCGGATAGTACGGCGTGATCACCTTCCCGCTGCTCGCCTTCAGGTTGCCGGAAATGTCCCAATCCTGGATGTATTTCGCGACGGACTCTCCCAGGCTGATCTGGATGTCCTTCTTCCGGAAATCCTTCTCGGTGAGGTAGTCAGGCATGGCCCTCCGGTTCTGGCTGAAAGCCTTGAAGAACAGGGAGTCGCGAGGTACGCCCGGATAGACCTTCTGAAGCGAGTCCAGCAGATGCTTCCGCCTTGCCTTGTTGTCAGCCACTACCGGATGGGCCGCCACGTTGAGCGCAACACCCGCCGCCGAATACCGGTTCACGCTTTCGCGTATGGTGAGGGATTGGTTCGAGCTTGAAAGGTTCAGGTAAGGCACGGTTTCCTTTCCCTTCGGGGTCGGCGTGAATTTCAAGGTGTTGGAAGTCCCGCTCACTCCCACGAAGCAGGAATCCAGGTCCATCATGTTCACCGAGGATGCCTCCAGCTTGCAGACGAGCGGATGCCTGCCCGGAAGTCCCTTTATCTTCTCAGTGGAATTGCTGGCGGAGAGAGCCACCTTCTTGCCCCTGATGAAAGTGGATTTGCCATATTCCGCGAAAATGCTGTCGATCGCAGCTGAGACCACGTTCTTCCCCTTGGCATCAGGCTTCAAGTTGATGGCGGTCTTCCCGAGATAGGCGGTGAGGGTGTCCTTAGGATCGTAGATCCTGATTCCGTTGCTCTTCAGGGCTGCTTCGATGCCGATGTCGGAAAAGTTGTATATGTCCAATTCGGAGACCTTGAACTCTCCTTTCACGTTGCCGTCCAGGTTGCCGCGGGCCGATATCCCGGAATCCTCCGGAAGGAACCTGGTCAACGAATCCAGACGGAGATGGACGTCTCCGTCCATCGATACCAAAGGGTCTCCTCCCAGGATGTCGTCCGCCGAACCTTTCAGCTGGACATTGGCCCCCTGGACGTGCATGCAGAGATCCTGGACTTCAGCCACAAGCTTTCCGTCCCTGGTGCTGGCGGTGGCTTCCAGGTCGAAACGTCCGGTCTCGTCGATGCCTTTCCAACCGATATGGGATTCAGGGACCGTGAGGTGGACGGACATCTTCGGAAGCCTGCCGGAATCCTTGTCGTAATAGCCGTCGCAATGGCCGTCCGCAGAAAGCAGGGCATCCGTCTTCAGTTTCTTCAATACAGGGAAATTCTCTCCGAAATACTTGGTAACGTCGCTCACCGGCTCGTCTTCCATCGCAACGTCAGCCTTTACGTACATGCTGTCCAGCGACATGTCCACCAAACCTTCGCCGGTCAGGTCGATGGTCGCCACAGATGCCTTCAAGTCCTTGACTTCGAAGAGTTTCTTCTGGAAGTCCGGAGTAAACTCACATGATGCGCTGAGCGGTATCTCCATCCGGCCGGCAGAGCGCAGGGCAAGATAGGCCTTGGATTCCAGGTCGATGTCGTAATGCGGCCCATGCTCCTTGACCCCGAGATGATCCAGTGCCAGTGCGAGCGTATCGGACGGCAGCCTTCCTGCCACGAACAGGGAATCCATCGAGAAGTTCACCCTGGACAGCTTGCGGTCCACGGCGTCATAATGCCCCTTGGCGGACATCTCCTTGAAATGCAAGGTGCCGGAAAGGGTATCCGCCAGGTCCGTGAATACGGCGAACGGCCGGTCCGCAAGGCTTACCTTGCCCACGGAGACAGGCATGCTGAACAGCGTTGAATCGGAGTCGCTCTCCTTCGGCTCAAGCTTGAACATCTTCCAGTTGGCAGCCGTGGAATCGTACCTGTGGGCGAACACCCGCGGATGCTCCAGCACGACGTGCCGTATATTCAGCTTCTTCCTTATAAGGTCCATGTAATTGACGGACACGCTCAGACGGTCGAAATGCGCCAGGGTGTCCATCTCGGTGCCCCGGCCGAGATTCCTCAGTGAATCACTGACCGTCGCCACCGAGTCGTAGGCCGCGAATCGGTCATGGGGATAGGTAAGGGAGAAATCCCCGATACTCACGTTGAGATTCGGGAAACTCTTGAACATCGAAGCCTTGACATCGGAAAAGGTCACTGTCCCGTCCACATACCTGTCCGCCAGGCGGTTCACCACCTTTGTCAGGAAAGCGGAACTGAGCAGCAGCTGGAGGGCGATAATGACCACTGCCCACAGGCCGAGGAAAGCCAGCAGGATGCCTTTCAGCCATTTGCCAGCCTTGCTTCGGCCTTTGCCTTTCCCTTCTTCTTTGACTTCTTCCGTCATACTTCCGTGACTCCCCTGCCGGATTCGCTGACAAGCTCCTTGAGATGAGCGTTGAATGCCTTGCGTGAAAGCAGGTCTTCAAGGGTCAGGTGCATCCTCCATCTCCAGTAATGGCGAGGATTAGCAGGAATGTTGATCCTTTCGTCGGACGGATCGCCCTGGTAGCGCACCTCTCCGTCGATGGACATCCAGTCCTGGAGCGGCAATACGCAGAGCATTGCCGGCGAAGCGAGATGCTGTTTCACGATCATTTCGCAGAGCCAAGGTTCGCAGAACCACGGAGCGTTCCCTTCACAATGCAGGGACTCGTGGAAGAACTTCCCGGACATCGCCCTGTCCTCTTCCCACCATCCGCGGATGGTCGAGGTGTCATGCGTTCCGGTCGCGCAGACCGACAGGTAAGGATAGGTGGCAGGATCGTCGAATACCTTTTCCGGAGACTTCGGCATCCTCTGGATTTCGAGCGAAGCGATATTCAGCTCCTTCATGGTCTCGGGGACGCAGTCCGGAATCATTCCGAGGTCCTCACCGCAGGCCAGCATCCTGGTGGAATCCAGGAGGGCCGGGAGCTTCTTCATCGCCGTCTCTTTCCAGAAGGTATTGTGGCGACGGTAGAAGAAATCGTTGTACAGGTCGTTGTAGGCCTGCTTGAAATAGTCGTTCAGGGCCTTGTAGTCGTCAGTGTCCTGGGATGCGATCCTCGGATGGTACCAGCCGTCCTTGTGCGGATCCGGAACGAACAGGCTTGAATTCGGATCGAATCCCTTTCCGCGGAGTTCGTCTCCGGAATACGGGAGAGCCGGGTTGAAGTGTCCCATCAAGCCCGACTTGATGCCGTAAGGTATCTCCCAGATGCGGAAGAATCCGAGGATATGGTCGATCCTGAAGCAGTCGAAATATTCGCTCATCTTCCCCAGGCGGGACTTCCACCAGGCATAACCGTCCTTGGACATCTCTTCCCAGTTATATGTCGGGAAGCCCCAGTTCTGGCCGTCTGCAGAGAATGCATCCGGCGGTGCGCCGGCCTGCGAATCCAGGTTGAAGAGATTCGGGAACTGCCAGGCGTCCACACTGGTGCGGCTGATTCCGATAGGCAGGTCTCCCTTTATCGCGACTCCCTTCGAATGGGCATATTCCACCGCATCCTTGAGCTGGGTGTCGAGACAGTACTGTTCCCAGCAGCAGAAGTCGATCTCCTCGCGATGCTTCTTGCAGAATGTCTCGATCCTGGACTTGGAATATACCGAATGGGTCTTCCACTTGCCGAACTCCGGAGTCCCGTTCATGTCGCGAAGCACGCAGAATGCAGCATACGGCACGAGCCAGTGCTCGTTCGCAGCATAGAACTCCTTGTATGGTCCGCTTGCCATCACCTCGGCTCCGACACGGGCGAAAGCTTCCTTCAGGAGGCGTTTCTTCTCGTTGTTGACCCTTTCGTAGTCGATCTGAGGCAAGGCGTTCAATTCATCCCTGAGGGTCTTGTATTCCCTGGTGACCTTGACCCCTGCCTCCGGAAGTGAAATGAACTGCGGATGGAGGGCGAAGGTGGAGTTGGCGTTGTAAGGATATGAATCCGTCCATGTGCCGGTCATGGTGGTATCGTTCACAGGGAGCAGCTGGATGAGGCTCTGGCCTGTTCCTGCAGCCCAGTCCACGAGCAGCTTGAGGTCCTTGAACTCACCCACTCCGAAACTGTCCTTGCTGCGGAGCGAGAACACCGGAATGGCCGTTCCTGCTCCGCGCCACGGGGCCCTGCCGAACACCGGATCCAGGTCCCGGATCACGATACAGCTGCCCTTGGCCGGGACTTCCGCGAAGAAATGGTTCGGCCCCGTCTCCCAGCAGACCGGACGGCCTGTCTTGGCTTCAAGGATGACGAACTTGTATTCGAAAGGCTCCTTCACGTCGAGAAACTCCGACCACAGGACGCCCTTTTCCAGGTTCATCGGACGGAATTCCTGCCAGTTCCCGAACAGCGGGCCGCTGCCGGTGATTGCGAGCACCTCGCCTGTACGGACCTGTGAGGCCGCCACGACGAAAGCCATATTGCCGGTACGCTTCCCTGCGGTCGCTTTCTTCCTGAATATCACGTCGGTGAAGGCCTTGGTGCGGAATGGGGAATCAGCCGGCCTGTCATGCCAGCAGTCCCTCACTTCCAGTATCCCCGGCTTCTTGCCGGAAGGGAGCGGAAGGACGTGTCCTTCCCATTCCTTGCGGATGCATGTTCCGTCCCTGCGGACTTCGAAGGTGTATTCCAGTTTCCTTGCTGAAGCCGGCACGTCCACGGAAGCGGACCAGATTCCGCCGGCTACATATCCCATCGGGTGCTCACGGCCATCGGAGAATACCAGGCACAACGATTCACCCGGAGATGTAAAATATTCCAGATTGATTTCAAGCTTCATATTGCAATATTAACTAAAATATCTGAATTTGGCTATCTTTGCACTACCATAAATGGCATGCACCATAAGGTCGCATTTACCCGTACAGGGCTGCAAAGCAGCAAGCGGCCTTATGGTGCAAGCAATTATGGAGGCATATTAGAGTGATATGGACAAGAGAGAGCTAGAGATAATGGCTCCTGCGGGCAACTTCGAATGCCTGAGGGCTGCAATCCAGGGAGGATCCGATTCCGTGTACTTCGGAGTCGGAAGGCTCAACATGCGTTCGCACTCCGCGAACAACTTTTCTCCCGAGGACCTGGATGAAGTCACCCGTATCTGCAAGGAAGCCGGAGTCAAGACATACCTGACCCTCAACATCGTCCTCTACGGAGAGGACCTGGCTCCCATGCGGGAGGCCCTGGACGCGGCCAAGGCCGCCGGCGTGGATGCTGTCATAGCCTCTGACATGGCAGCCATCGGCTACTGCCGGCAGATCGGCATGGAGGTCCATATCTCCACCCAGCTTAACATATCCAACATCGAAGCCCTTAGATTCTATGCGCAGTTCGCCGACGTGATCGTGCTGGCCAGGGAACTGAACCTGGACCAGGTCAGGCAGATCCACGAAGCCATAGTCAAAGAGAACATCACCGGGCCGGGCGGCAAGCTCGTGAGGATAGAGATGTTCGTCCACGGGGCCCTGTGCATGGCCGTCTCCGGAAAATGCTACCTCAGCCTTCATGCTTACGGTGCCTCTGCCAACAGGGGTGAATGCTACCAGGTTTGCAGGAGGGCGTACGAAGTGACCGACCTGGAGACCGGAAACCGGCTGGACATCGACAACAAGTACATCATGTCCCCGAAGGACCTCTGCACCATCGGCTTCATAGACAGGATCATAGAGTCCGGAGTCCGGGTCTTCAAGATCGAGGGAAGGGCGAGGAGCGCCGAATATGTCAAGAAGACGGTGTCCTGCTACCGCAGGGCTGCCGACGCGGTCTGCGACGGCACCTACGGGCCGGAGCTCGCCTCAAAGCTGGAAGCGGAACTCTCGGAAGTGTTCAACCGGGGATTCTGGGACGGATACTACCAGGGTGCCAGGCTCGGGGAATGGAGCGAGAAATACGGCAGCCATGCAACCAGGAGGAAGGAATACTGCGGCAAGGTCACCAACTGGTTCTCCAATCTCGGAGTGGCCGAGATACTGGTGGAATCCCAGCCGGTCCGCGTGGGGGACGACTTCCTGGTCACAGGAGCCACTACAGGTGTGTTCGAGGGCAATGTAAGTGAGATCAGGGTGGATCTCAAGCCTGTCGGTGAGGCAGTCAAGGGAACGTATTGTTCTATTCCGGTCACTTTCACGGATGACTGGAAGGGAGAGCGGAAGCTTCGCCGAGGGGACAAGTTCTTTATCTGGAAAGAGGACTAGAAAGAGGCCTTCTCCGGACTATGCGAGAAGCGCCTCGGGCCTTCCACCGAACGCCAGTAGTCGCTGTCGAAGGAGGACGGGTGGACATATTCTCCGTCCTTGTCTATCACGAATTCAAGGTATGTGATCTTGTAGCCCTGCGAGAGGAACATCCTCTCGTAGAAAGTCTGGACTTCATACAGCGCCGGGTTGGCGATGCTCCTTTCCCCGTAAAGGTCTGTGGTCGAAGCAAGTATGCGGAGTCCGTTCTCTTCGGCGACAGCCTTGGAATATTCATGCAGGAAGCGGCTGTCCGTCTTCAGGTGGATGATGCCTCCTCTCTTGAGGAACTTGCGGTAGCGCTCCAGGAACACCGGGCTCGTCAGCCTGCTGTTCTCGCTCTTGAGCTGGGGGTCCGAGAAAGTCAGCCATATCTCGGATACTTCACCGGGGGCGAAGAACGCTTCGATGAATTCGATCCTGGTCCTCAGGAAGGCTACGTTCGGGAGGTTGTGGAGGGTGGCGAACTTGGCCCCTTTCCAGAGCCTGGCCCCCTTGATGTCCACTCCGATGTAGTTGCAGCCTGGAAACCTCGACGACAGGTCGATGGTATATTCCCCTTTTCCGCAACCAAGTTCAAGCACTATCGGCTGCTCCTTGGCGAACATCTTCCCATTCCATCCGCCCTTGATCGGGTGGTCGTTCAGATGGAGGCCCCTGTCAGCCGCGGATTTGTCCAGGATCGTGGAAGGATCCGGCTGGATGAGGCAGGAGAAAGTCTCGTTCTCGGCGAATTTCCTCAGTTTGTCGTGGCCCATTGGTTGCGCTTGAATATGACTCCCAGTCCCCTGACGGACTCGGCATCGTTAAGGACACGCGCCTTCAGGCGCCACTGCCCATGTTCAGGAATATCGAGCCGTTCCTTGAAAGGGTATATGATGTCCTTGGTGTAGTACGCGTTGCCGTCAGCTTGCCGGAGCGACACCACCAGGGTATCGACATAGTTCGAATCGGACGGCGCTATCCACCTGAGGGCGAGCACAAGGCTGTCTTCCGGGAAGGTCCCGAACGACTTCCGCTCGAGCCTGGTGTAGAAGTCCAGTCCGTAAGTAATGGTAGAATCGGCCATGTCCAGCAGGAACGTATATGTGTCCCCATATTCAGCATTCTCCCTCCTGACGAAAGGTTCATCGGACGGAGGCCGCGAGCATGAGAATGCCACGGCAGCGAAAAGGGCTATGAGGACATACTTATTCATCCTTGCGGGCCTTGCCTCCGTTCCTGCGGTTCTTGCCTGATTTCTTCTTCTTGTTCTTCTTTGGCTTGTCGAACCTGGTGATGCTGTCGTCTCCGACCGCAGATATGAACTGAGGGCCGTCAGGGACCGGTTCGCTCTTCAGGGACTCCGGTCTCTCTCCCCTCGCGTTCATGTCCATTACCTCCCGCACCTCATCCGCACTGAGCGGATACAGGTTGCTCAGGGAGCCTTTCTCATAGGAGAAATACAACACTTCCTGGAGAATGTCGGTCTTGACGAGCCAGGCCTGCCCGTCTTCGAATTCGAGAGGTTCGGTGACCTTCGGGATCCTGGACTGGGCATCGATGTAGTTGGCTACCTCGTAGTTCAGGCAGCACTTGAGCTTGCCGCACTGACCAGCCAGTTTCTGCGGATTGAGGGACAGGTCCTGGGTGCGTGCCGCCGAAGTAGAGATGGACTGGAAGTTGGTGATGTAGTTGGCGCAGCAGAGTTCGCGGCCGCATACTCCCAGGCCTCCGATCAAGCCGGCTTCCTGACGGGCTCCGATCTGCTTCATCTCGATACGGATCCGGAATTCCTCCGCATATACCTTGATCAGCTGGCGGAAATCGACCCTTCCGTCGGCGATGTAATAGAATATCGCCTTGGTGCCGTCGCCCTGGAACTCCACGTCTCCGATCTTCATGTCCAGTCCGAGTTCCGCGGCTATCCTGCGGGCCTGGATCATGGTGTCCTGCTCGCGGGCGATCGCTTCCTGCCACTTGGCTATGTCCAGCGGCTTGGCCTTGCGGTATATCTTCTTCAGCTGGGCAGGGTCGGGATCGACTCCCTTGCACTTCATCTGCCTTCCCACGATAGGGCCTTCGAGGGTCACGATACCAAGGTCGTGGCCGTTGGCCGCCTCCACGATCACCAGGTCACCTGTCTTGATGCCCTGCCCGGACGCGTTGAAGTATATCCCCTTACGGGTATTCTTGAAGCGTACCTCGAACAGGTCCTTGTACTGCTCCTGGATGACCCCGTGAAGCCAGTCGTACGATTCAAGCTTGCAGCAGCCCTGGCGGTAGTTGCATTCGTATTCCCCGCTCAGCGGGTCCTGCGTCACCGTACAACCCCGGCTGCAGTCGAACTTTATGCTTTCGTTGTCTGAATAGTCCATCATGTGTCAAAAACTAAAATACATCCTCCCGACAAGGTCGCAGAACAGGATTTTCTGGTTCACGTTCCTGTCGATGAGCATGGCGGCGCGGTCGATGTACGAAAGCGCCATCCTCGGAAAGTTCTTCCTGCACCTGGCCGACATCGAGGAGAGGAACTCCTCTTCCTCCGATGATATTCCGGCTATCTGGGGCAGGCCCTGCTGCAGAAGGAATACCTTGCGCAGGCTCTCTCCGGCAAATTTACAAAAAGCTTTCTGTTTTTCACGGGACCCGAGTGCAGCCATTTCGTCTCCGCACGCCAATGCAGCGGTAAGGTCCCTGGAAGCAAGCGCTTCCATCAAGTCCCTGAATATCCCTGCCTGCTCCTTGTAGTCTTCCTTTCCGGACAGGTACTGCAGGGCGACTCCGATGCTCCCCCCTGCCACCAGGGCGGCCTGGGCGGCCTCCTCGGGGTCCTTGCCGAAAGATGACACGAGCACCTCGGCGATCTCTTCCTTGGAATATGGCATCACCCTGATTGCCTGGCACCTGGAGGAAATGGTCTGCATCACCTTTTCCGGAGCGTGGGTTATCATAAGGAAGAGAGTCTTTTCCGGTGGTTCCTCTATCGCCTTGAGCAGCCTGTTGGCCGCCGCGGCATTCATCTTCTCAGGGAGATACACCACCACGGCCTTGTAGCCTCCTTCGACAGAGGTAAGGTACACGGTTTCAAGTATTTCCTTAGCCTCGGCATTGTTGATTCCGGTCTGTTTCCCCTCTACGCCGAAAGCCGTGCTGACTTCCGGCTCAAGGGCATACGGATTGGCCACGATAAGTTCGCGCCAGTATTTGAGGAACAGTTCCGCGCGGAGGTTCTCCACTTTCTCGTTCACCTTCGATCCGTTGGCGACGGGATAGACATAATGGACGTCCGGATGGATAAGGCCGGAAACCTTGTGTTCGTCCTGCATGACCTTGCCGAGGAAGGCCAGCACCAGTGCGATGGCTCCGCATCCGTCGTTCTCATAGAGCATCATGGCGTGAGGGATACGGCCGCTCGCGGCCATCCCTTCCAATGCCTTTACGGCATCCAGGTTCCCTATGATCTGGTCGAAATTCATCTGTCCCTTGCTGCGGTGAAAGCCGCGATTTTTACAAGATAGTCTTTTTCTTTCGAATCCGGAAGTACATCAAGTGCCCTGACAGCCTTCTCGACATAAGAGTCCAGGGTGGAGGCTGAATATTCCATCCCACCGTTGGACATCACGAAATCCCTGATCTCGTCCTTGCAGGCGGGTCTGTCATGTATTTCCATCAGCTTCCTGCGTATCCCGTCCGCCTCTTCCTCAGGCACGGCCGACATTGCACCCAGAAGCGGAAGGGTGATTTTCTGCTCCTCCAGGTCGATGCCCGAAGGCTTCCCTGTCAGTTTGCTGTCGGAATAGTCAAGCATATCGTCCCTGATCTGGAAAGCGATCCCGAGGCTGACGGTATATTCCCTCACCGCCCGGATGAACTCCTCGGAGGCGTCCACTGAAACCGCCGCGGAGGTCCCCGCAGCCTCGAACAGGGAGGCCGTCTTGCTGTAGATGATCCGGTAGTAATCTTCTTCGGCAGTGTCGCAGCAGGTAGCTTTCTGGAGCTGGAGCATCTCCCCCTCGGCAAGGTCGCTCAGGGTTTTCGCGAATATCCTCACAATAGTGTCACCTTTCGTAGAAGAAAGGATCACTCCCACGGCCTTCACGAGCCAGTAATCCCCCAGCAGGACGGCTGCCGGTCCTCCCAGTATGGACATGACGGTCGGCACTCCCCTTCTCTCGGTGCTGCCGTCAGCCACGTCGTCGTGGAGGAGAGTGGCGTTGTGCAGCAGTTCCGATGCCGCAGCACAGCAAATGCTGTCCCTGTTGGCCTTTCCACCGGAACAGGCCCTGGCGACAAGCAGTGAAATCAAGGGACGGAGCTGCTTCCCGGTACTGGAAAGGATGGCTTCGTTCGTCTTGTCCAGGAGCTCTATGTCGCTGGCGAGGGACGACCTGACAAGGTCCTCCGCATCCTTCCAGTCCTGCCCGAGGAAAGTCTTGATTTCATTCAACATAGTCAGACGGAAATGTTATTTGAGAAGTGCTGCCACTTCTTCGGCTGTACGTGGGAAATGGAGGAGTTCCAGGGTGCCGGTATCCATCATACCGGCTGAGATATAGTGCTCCAGCAGGGCCTTCAGGGGCTCGAAGAAACCATCGTAATCGAAGGCAATCACTTTTCCGGAATACTTACCCAGTTTCGCAAGTGTCAGGGTGCCTATGAGTTCGTCCAGGGTACCTATGCCTCCGGGAAGCGCAATCGCTGCAACCGTACCTTCACGCATCGCCTCCTTCCTCTCGGCCATAGTATCGGCCCAGACCACCTTGTCCAGGGCTGGATAAAGGTACTCCGCCATGAATCTCGGAATGACTCCGGTATGGGTACCGCCGCACCGCACAATCTCATCGGCAACGACTCCCATCGTACCTTTCACGGCACCTCCCGACACTATCCCGTAACCAAGAGAACAAGCCGCACGGACAACTTCCCGTGCAGCTTGGTTGTACTTTTCATCGATGTCGTAACTGGCGGAACAGTAGATTACTATCTTCCCTTTGCCATCCATCTTCCGTTAAGTTAGAACAATATGGCCAGGGAGAAAGCCACTCCGTTGAAGTTGTTGCTGTCCTTGAGTCCCTTGATCGTGTTGGCTGTGTTCTCGATATCGCTCTGGTAGATGCCGCCGAAGTTCCAGAAATACTTGGCCGAGAACTGAAGTTTCCAGATCTCGAGTCCGGCGCCGATGCCCAGACCGTATTCAACCTTCTTGAGCTCGTTGCTGAGCTCCTTGGCCGTATCGCCCTTGCTGTTGTCCGTAAGACGGTAACCGACGAAAGGTTCGCCGAAAACATACGGACGGAAGGCGATGAGGTCAGGACCCCACTGGAGCTGGAAAGGGACTTCCAGGTATCCCACCTTGGTCTCGAAGGAATCCTTGATGTCCTTCCCGCTGGCATCCTGCCACTCGTTCAGGGCCATTCCTTTCATCTGGTAGATGATGCTTGGCTGGAAGTGGAAGCCGAGTCCGATCGGAATCTCGGTAGTAAGACCCACATGATACAAGGAGAGGGTCTTGGCATCCTTAAGGTCCGATGAGGAAGAGGTTCCGCCGATGATGATTCCGGATCTCTGGTTGTTGTATGACTGCGCGGAGGCCTTGCCCACGGACATGAGAGCGGCCACCATCGCAATTGCTGCAATAATCTTTTTCATTTCCTGTCGTTTTCTAGAGGATTGCATCGAGCCTTGATGTGATCTCGGCCTTAGGCACATTGCCCACGAGCTTGTCCACGACCTGCCCGTCCTTGAAGAACAGGAGGGTCGGAATATTGCGGATACCGAACTGCATGGAGAGGTCCTCGCAGTCATCGACATTGCATTTGACGACGGTCACTTTGCCGTCATATTCTTTGGCAACGGCTTCGACGGTAGGGCCAAGCATACGGCAAGGGCCGCACCAGGTCGCCCAGAAGTCAACCAGTACAGGCTGGTTTCCAGAAATGATTTCCTTGAAATTTTCGTTGGTTGCTGTGATTTCCATATTGACACAATTTAAGCTTACAAATATAACAAATTATACTGATTGCTCAATGCTCCACTGGTATGCGCGGAGACCGAGCCCCGGGAATTCTTCATCCTTCCTTTTCAAGGCTTCCATGAGCCCGGCGGCCTTCTCGTCCGGGACCATGGTAAGGATGGCATAGTTCTGGGTCGGCCATGCGTGGTCGCCGTAGTGCGGCTCGCCCTCCTGGCTTCCCCTTCCTTGTATGTCCAGCCACTGGGTAAAACCCCTCTGGCCGTTCTCTTCAAGCAATCCGACGATTTCTTCGCCGTATGCCTGGTTGTATGCTATGAATATCGCTTTCATATTTATTATCAGCTGTTTCCGACAATTATTTCCGTGCATTCCTCCTGCTCCGGCGCCTTTCCTGCAACAGGGCAAGCGCACAATATCCGGTAGGTATGAGGAACAGGGTGATGAGCGTCGAGAATGAGAGTCCCCAGCAGACCGTCATTCCGAGCGAGCGCCACAGTTCCGAACCTTCTCCCCTTCCGAGCGCCATCGGAAGCATACCGAGGACGGTCGTGAGGGTAGTCATCAAGATAGGACGCAGACGGCTCCTCGCTGCCGTGACGGAAGCTTCTATCACGCCCATCCCACGCTCACGCATCAGGATGGTATAGTCTATGAGCACGATACCGTTCTTCACCACGATTCCAAGGAGGATGATGATACCGATGAGGCCCATCACACCCAGCGGAGTACCCGTAAGGCGCAGTCCGATGATCACGCCGATGAATGCGAAAGGTACGGACAGCATGATGACGAACGGGCTCATCAGCGCCTCGAACTGGGAAGCCATCACCATATAGACCAGCAGGACGATCAGGACCATCAGCACGAAGAGATTCCTGAACATGTTCTGCTGCTCCTCGAAGTCTCCCGAGAGCTCTGTCGTGATGTTGTTCGGAATATCCGTGGAAGCGACGATCGAGTTGGTGACCGCCACCGCATCACTGAGGGCGTGCCCTCTCGCCACGATACCGGTCGCGGTGATGTACCTCTCGCGGTTCTTCCTCTGGATAGTCGGAGGGACCTTGGATTCGACCACCGTTCCCAAGTCCTTGATCCTGACGCTTCCACCGGTCGGAGTAGCGATCAGGATGTTCTCGATGTCGGCTATGCTCCCGCGGAACTGCTTGTCGTAGATGACACGGATGTTGTATTCATCTCCTTCCTCCCTGTAGAACGATCCGACCGAACCACTCATGGCTGCGCTGAAGGCGGCAGCAGCCGTGGTGGAGTTCAAGCCGTTCAAGGCAAGTTTCTCCCTGTCGAAATCAACCTGGTATTCAGGTGTGTAGTCGTCACGGCTGAGCACAACCTGCGAGAAGGCCGGATCGTCGAGCATCTTGGACTGGATCTCCTTTGCGATCCTGTCTGTCTCATCGAAGTCGTATCCATAGATTTCCAGGGTGACGGACGAACCTCCTCCGACACCTCCCATGCCTTCGGATACGGTAGCCTTCTTGACTTCCGGATATTCCCTGAGGTCCTTCCTGATGATGTCGGCTATCTCGGTCGAAGAACGGTCGCGGTCCTCCATGGAACCGAGGTTGATGTTCATCGCGATGACGTATGAGCCGTTGTTCTGCATGGAGCCCATGACGTTCGACGAACTGGCCTGGCCATAGCGGTACTGGAGTATCTTGATTTCCGGAATCTCCTCCCGGAGTCTGTCGGAGAAATTCCGGACGAACTCTCCTGTGACACTCTGCTCGGTACTGACCGGAAGTTCGATGGACACCGACAGACGGCCGGAGTCGGAATTCGGGAAGTATTCGGTCTTCAGTCCCGGTGCCAGCAGTACCAGCACGGCTACGAACAAGGCGACGGCTCCCCAGATCACGATGCCCCTGTGCGCAACCGCCCAGGAGATCAGCCTGGCATAACCTCCGGAGAGTTTGTCCAGGAACCTTTCGACCCGGTCGAAGATAGCCCTGTGGAGTTTCCCGTTCTTAGGCTTGTTGCTGAGGAACCTGGAGCAGAGCATTGGGACCAGGGTCAAGGCAGCCGTGGTGGAGATGATCATGATGATGCTTACGATCCATCCGAGCTGCTTGAACATGATGCCGGCCATTCCGGAGACCATCGTCAGCGGGATGAACACGCAAAGCATCGTCAGGGTCGAAGCGATGACCGATATTCCTACTTCGGAAGTACCGTGCACCGCAGCCTCCTTCGGCTTTTCTCCCCTTTCCAGGTGTGTGGATATGTTCTCAAGCACCACGATGGCATCGTCCACCACCATTCCTATCGCAATGGACAAGGCCGACATCGATATTATGTTCAGTGTGTTACCGGTCGCAAAAAGGTACACCAGGGAACCCAGGAGCGCGATCGGGATCGACAGCACGATGATGAAGGTCGCCCTCCACCTGCCAAGGAACAAGTACACCACCAGCATCACCACCAGAAGGGTGATCAGGATGGTTTCCTTAAGGGAATTGATGGTGTTGAGGATGTTGTCCGAACTGTCCACTACCGTGGTTATCCTGATGTCGGAAGGAAGGGTAGGCTCTATTTCCTTTAGCTTCTTCTTGGCAGAGCGGATGACGTTAACGGTATTGGCTCCGGACTGTTTCTGGATCGCGATCATAGCCGATCGCTCGCCATTGGTGTAGGACTCCTGGGACTTCTCTTCCAGGCCGTCCTCGACCCTGGCCACATCCCTGAGATAGACAGTCTGGCCGTTCCTGCTGCTCACCACGACGTCAAGCAGTTCGGAAGGATCCTTGAATTCCTTCTGGACACGCAGGGAGAATGTCTCCGTTCCGATGTCGATGCTTCCTGAAGGGACATTCCTGTTCTCGGCGGCTATCGTCTGGGATATCCCCGCCACGGTAAGCCCATAGGCGGCAAGCTTGTTAGGGTCGCAATAGACGTGTATCTCCCTGGCAGGAGCTCCGGCCACGGAAACGGTACCTACACCCTTGACCCTGCCCAGTGGAGTCACCACCTTGTCGTCCAGTATCCTGTCCAGGCCGTTCAGGCTCTGGTCGGCCATGGCAGACAGGATAAGGACCGGCATATCGTCCATTCCGAACTTGAACAGCACCGGAACGGTAGCTCCTGCCGGCAGCGACGAGTTGATCAGGTCCAGTTTGTCCCTGATATCGTTGCAGGCATCGTCGATGTCGGTTCCGTATTCGAACTCGAGCACCACCACGGACGTATTCTCCCTGGACCTGGACGTCATGTCCTTCAGGTTCGCGACACTGTTCAAGGTGTTCTCCAGGAGCTTCGTCAGGTTGTTCTCCACATCCGAGGCGCTCGCGCCCGGATAGGAAGACATCACCATCACGACGTTGGCATCGAAGTCCGGGAACTGAGCCACCGATGTGTTGATCAATGAATACACACCGAATATGGCGAAGGCCAGGAATACGAGGGCGGTCGTTACGGGTTTGTTGACGGCAGATCTGATAACGCTCATCACGGACCTCCTTTAATTGTTCTTCGCAACCTGGATCCTGGAACCGTCCTTCAGGCTGTTGCTGCCCTTGGTCGCTACCACGTCTCCGTCCCCGAGACCTTCGAGGATCTCATAACTCTCTTCGAAATGACGCCCCACAGTCACAATGGTGCAAGTGACGGTGCTGTCCTGTCCGACCACGTAAACGCACCTCTGTCCTGAACCCTGCATCTTGTTGACGGCAGCGTCAGGTACCACGATGCTGTTGTTGACGCCGAACTCGACCTTCACCCTTGCGAACATCCCGGGACGCAGGGCACGGTCGGAATTCTGCACCAGTATCTCTGTCGAGAAAGTGTGCGTTGCCGCATCCATCGTCGGGTAGATCTTGTTGATCTTGCCTGTGAATACCCTTCCTGGCATCGCTTCAGTGGTGATCTCCACCAGGTTGCCGACCTTGACCTTGGTGTAGTCGGTTTCGGAGACTCCCACCAGCAGCTTCACAGGAGTGATCTGCTGGACGACGAAAATAGGCTGGCCGGAGTAAAGGTCTCCGCGGTCATAGTTCCTTGCCGTCACGACTCCGCTTATAGGTGACCTGAGATATGTGTTCTCAGCCAGGTTGTTGTAGGAGCGCCGGCTGACGTTGTATGCCATCTCGGCGGCATCGTAGTCGGACTTGGACACTCCGCCCTCTTCGTAAAGGCTCTTGAGCCTGGCCAGTTCGGTGGAATCGTTCACAAGCTTGAGCCTGGTCTGGTCCAGCTGGGCCGCGTCCATCACTGCAAGGACCTGCCCCCTGCCGACGAAGGAGCCCACATCCGCCCTAATCGACTGGATCCTGCCTCCTGTCTGCGGGGCGATGTTGTTGATGGCATACGCCTCGACGGTCGAAGGATATACCTCAGTCTGAGGAACATCCATCCTTACAGCTTCCGCCGTGGCGATCAGGGTAGCCCTTTCTTCAACGGCCGGTCCGGCACCTTCCTTGTCTTTCTTGCCGGCCCCGCAGGAAACCATCACGAGGATTCCCGCGGCAATAGCCATAATCTTGAAAATCTTGTCCATATATTCAATTCTTTGTTTTATTCAACCGGACGCATCCTGTCCATGTCCACATCTCCGTTCTCATCTACGAAATCATATCCGATGGTCTTTTCGAGATTGGACTTGGCCACGACGAAATTATATATCGCCTGGGATTCCTGCAGGCTGGCCTGCGTGAGCTGGAGCTGTGAATCGTTCATGTCGGTTATGGTGCTCTTACCTACCTTGTAGGACTTTGCTGCGATGTCGTATGCCTTCTGAGCGAGTCCGACAGCCTCGACGGCCGCCGTATAGCTGTTCATGCTGGTCTCCATCGTATTCAGGTACTGGCGGATGGCTATCCTCAGCTGCCTTTCGGTGTCGATGCGCTGGAGCGAGAGTTCCTCAGCCTGAACCTCGGCCTGCTTCACGTCGTGGCGCCTCTTGCCGCCGGAGAAGATCGGGATGTTGAGGCTGATGCCCACATATGAATATGGAGACCATTTGTATTCGCTGAACTTGAAATCGTTGGTCATCGCAATCATGTTGTAGGCGTAATTCGCTGCGAGCGTAGGCAGGTAGGCAGCCTTGTACATCCTCACGGTCGAGGCAAGCTGGTCAGCCTGGATCTCGAGCTGGCGAAGGGTGGTGTTGTGCTCCAGCGAAGGATCGCCGTTCTCATGGATATCCCTGAACATCTGCTGGGAATAATCTTTCAATGCCCCGGCGACATCGATGTTCCTGTCAAGGTCCACTCCCATCACCGCCTTGAGCTGCCAAAGAGCCAGGATTACAGAACTCTCGGCGTTGTAGACGTTCGGTATGGCATTGGCCACTACGGATTTGGCCCTTGTGTATTCAAGTTCGGAAGCCTTCTCCGCATTGTATCTTTTCTGTATCTGTTCGAAGTTCTCGCAGGCGTTCTCGTAAACGTCCTTGTAAACGTTGAACGCTTCCTTGGCAAGCAGGACCGCGTAATAGGCCTGTTTGACCTGGGTTACCATATCCAGCCTCGACGAACGGGCTTTCTCCACCGCAAGGTCGACGCTCTGGCCGGAAATCTTCAGGCTCTCCCACAGCTGGGCGTTCACCAGCTGCCAGCTTGCAGTGACTCCTCCGGAATACGTATTCCAACGTCCTACGGAGAATCCACTGTTGGAACTGCCCTGGTCGGATTCTATCTTGACAGGCTCCATACCACCTGCCACCGAAAGCTCGTTGACCCTGATCAGGTATGGGAGGAGCGAGCCGAGCATTCCCATCGAACCTCCTCCTTCCTCATCATCATCCGAGGAATCCATATACATTACCTGTTTCTTGATCGTCCTCTGGTAGGATCCCGATCCGTTGACCTGCGGGAACAATGCGGAATATGTGCCCTTCCGGGCATATTCGCTGCGCTCGATCTCCTTGTCGGCTACCTTGACCGCCACATTCTCGCTCAAAGCTATCCGGAGAGCGTCTTCAAGGGTTATCACTACCGCAGAAGAGTCCTCCTGCGAAGGTTCCGGGACGTCGGTCCTGTACTGTGCCCCCGCCGGGAAAAACGCAGCCAGGGCGAGCACCGTGACGAAAAACTGTCTTGCTCTGTACATATGTCTTTTCAATTCTTTGCCTTGTTCAACTTTTCTTCCCGGAGCCTGGAATATTCTTCCATCCCTTTCCGGGAAAGTATGGAATTCACCACGATATCCTCGAACGAGGATGTAACCGACTTGACCGGAAGCTTCTTTCCCAGCACCGGAACGTCTCCATCGAAATAATCGATCATCCCCTTGTGCATAAGCCTGATGAGGAGCAATGTGCCGTCGATGTCCACATCTTCGCGGACAAGTCCGTCTTCGATTCCCTTCCGCAGGCAGTCCACCAGGAATTCGTTGATGGTCCTGTTCCTTTCGGCCGTATGCTGCAGGAATGTGTCAGGATAATACTTCCGTATCTCCTGGGCCAGGCGCTTGCTGGATCCTGCGCCCTTCTCCCTCTTCCTGCAGATGCTGTCGAAAACAGCCATCAGCACTTCCGCAGACCCCTTCCCTTCGCTCATTTTCTCGAACTGGCGGCGGTGCAGGTCCACATGCTTGGTCACGACATCCCCAACCAGATCCTCCTTCTGGGAATAGAACTGGTAGAAAGTTTTCTTGGAGATGCACAACTTGCGGCAGATGTCATCGATCGAGACCTCCCTCACCCCATCCTTGGAAAAGAGTTCATCGGCCACATCTATGATTCTATCCTTTGTTATTGCTGCCATAGCTTAATATTATTACAGGATTCCCTGCAAATGTTGTGCTCCACTGCGCTCAAATACAAGAAAATCGTCAAAAAATTTTGACGATTTTCTTAGCGCTATCTGCAACTTGTTAATAAACAACTACTTAAAACGATACACTAAAAAACTGGGAAATTTTAATAGTTTTCTAGTTACTCCTTCGGGGCGCTCTTTGCATAGTGTGTCGGCTCCGCTTTCTTCGGTTTGTCTGACGGAATGACAGCCCGAGCCGGTATCTTCTTCCGGTAGGCATATATCAGCAGTCCGATTCCCGCCAGGAAGAAAGGAATGCTCAGGACCTGTCCCATATCCAGGGACATCATATTCTCGAACTCCACCTGACGTTCCTTTATGAATTCTATCAGGAAACGCATCCCGAAGCAACCGATGAAGAACAGTCCGATGAAACTCCCCCTGTACATCTTGTCAAGTTTCTTGACATACAGCCATACCAGGATAAGTCCGAGGATGAAGTATGTAAGAGCCTCGTAGATCTGCGTCGGGTGCTTAGGCACGGTTTCTCCGCGCCTCTCGAATATGAATCCCCAAGGGAGACTCGTCTCGAAACCGTAAATCTCGGAGTTGCAAAGGTTTCCAAGCCTGATGAAAGCTCCTGCGAAGGCCACGGCTATAGCCAGGTGGTCCAGGATCCAAAGGAAATCGATGTGGTTTTTCTTTCCGTACTTCCGGGCGAACCACCACATGCAGAGGACCAGCATCAAGGCACCTCCATGGCTGGCCAGGCCACCGTTCCACACCGCGAAGATCTCCAGGAATCCCTTCCAGGAGCCGAAGTAATAATCCGGCTGGTAGAACAGGCAGTGACCGAGACGGGACCCGATCAGGGTACCGATCAGCAAGGTGAAGAGGAGCGGATCGAGGATGTCCTTGTTGAGTTTCTCCCTTTCGAAGAACTTGATGAACATCCAGTATCCCAGGATGAACCCGGACACGAACAGGAGGCCGTACCACCTGACGGCGAAGCCTCCTATCCGGAATATCTCCGGATTCATGTTCCAGTGTACGAAAAGCAAGTCCATGGCTCGACTAGTCTTGGATCGCGGCTATTCCCGGAAGGACCTTGCCCTCGATGGCTTCGAGCATCGCTCCGCCACCTGTACTGACGTAGCTTACCTTGTCGGCATACCCCATCTTGGTGACAGCTGCTACGGAATCTCCTCCTCCGACGAGGGAATATGCCCCGTGGGATGTAGCCTTGGCCACCAGGCCGGCGATCTTTTCGGTACCGACGGCGAAGTTAGGCATTTCGAACACGCCTGCAGGACCGTTCCAAAGGATAGTCTTGGAAGCGAGGATGATCCTGCCCCAGTTCTCGATGGAAGCAGGACCGCAGTCCATGCCTTCCCAACCGTCAGGGATTGCATGGGAAGGGACCACCTTTACAGGAGCGTCGTTGCTGAATTCCTGGGTAATGCGGGTCTGGACCGAAAGGGAGACATTGACTCCGAGATCCTGGGCCTTCTGCATGATTTCCTGCGCCTGAGGGATCAGGTCATCTTCGTGGAGTGAATCTCCGATATGACCGCCTTCAGCCTTGATGAAGGTATATCCCATTCCGCCGCAGATGATGAGGTTGTCCACCTTGCTGAGAAGGTTCTCAAGCACTGCGAGCTTGCTGGAAACCTTGGAGCCTCCGATAATGGCGGTGAAAGGATGGCGGGCGTTCTTCAGAACGTTCTCGATAGCTGCGATCTCCTTCTCCATGAGGTAACCGAACATCTTGTCCTGAGGGAAATACTCGGCGATCAGCGCAGTGGAGGCGTGAGCCCTGTGGGCGGTTCCGAAAGCATCGTTGATGTAGCAGTCGGCATAGGAAGCCAGCTTCTTGACGAAGTCCTTCTGGCTCTCCTTGACGGCCTTCTTGGCGGCCTTCTTCTCCTCCTCGGTGGCATCCTCGGCAAGACCCCTAGGCTTGCCTTCTTCCTCAGCGTAGAACCTGAGGTTCTCGAGCATCAGGACCTCTCCCGGTTTGAGGGCGGCCGCCTGCTCGTCGGCTTTCTGGCAGTCCTCGGCGAACTGGACCGGAACGCCCAGGCATTCGGAAACGTGATTCACTATATGCTTGAGGGAGAACTTCCCGTTGACTCCCTTCGGGCGTCCCAAGTGGGACATGAGGATCAGGGAACCTCCTTCCGCAAGTACCTTCTTGAGGGTTGGAAGGGCGGCGCGTATGCGGGTATCGTCAGTGATGTTGAATTCCTCGTCAAGCGGGACGTTGAAGTCAACCCTGACAATGGCCTTCTTTCCTTTGAAATCGTAAGTGTCGATGTGCTGTTGCATAACTTTTTAAGTTTACTTCTGTAAAAATTCCGGAGCAAATTTACGATTTTTTTAACTTTGCAGAACTATGACTATAGAATTTCCGTCTGAAAATTGGAAGGACTACGAGCTGCTGGATTCCGGAAGGGGTGAAAAGCTCGAAAGGTTCGGCGAATATGTCCTTGCGCGTCCGGAGCCCAAGGCTTTGTGGGACAAGACTTTAAGTGAAGATGAGTGGGGCCGTCTCACTCACACCCGCTTCACGCCCGGGGCCGGTTTCGGAAAGGCCGGCAAGGAGGACAGCGGCACATGGGAAAGGCTCCGCAGGATGCCAGACCAGTGGTGGATAAGGTATTCGGGGAATGACGCTCCGGATTTCCGCCTCCGGCTGGGACTGACTTCATTCAAACATGTCGGAGTATTCCCGGAGCAGGCTCCGAACTGGAACTGGATATTCAGGAAGACTACTTCCATCGCCGCCGCAACGGGACAGAAGCCGAAAGTCCTCAACTTGTTCGCATATACCGGAGCCGCATCCCTCGCGGCGAGATGCGCGGGAGCAGATGTCACCCATCTGGATTCCGTACGCCAGGTGGTCACCTGGGCTCACGAGAACCAGGACCGCAGCGGCCTGGACGGCATCCGATGGGTCATAGAGGATGCGATGAAGTTCGCCCGGCGGGAAGAAAGGCGCGGCAACCTTTACCAGGGGATAATCCTGGACCCTCCGGCCTACGGGCACGGTCCCGACGGGGAGAAATGGAAGCTGGACGAGTGCCTTTTCGACATGATGAAGAACGTGGGGCACATACTCGACCCGGAGAATTCCTTCCTCGTCCTCAACCTCTATTCCAACGGGTTCTCAGCCATCCTCGGGGAGACCGTGGTCAGGGAGGCCCTGGGCCTCAAGTCAGGTGACGGACTCGATTCCGGAGAACTTATACTCAGGGACAAGTTCGGGAAGAACCTGCCCCTGAGCATATTCGTACGCCTTTCAAGGTAGGCGTCAGCCTTTTATCGACAGGAAGGCAGCCAGTTCACTCTCTATCATATTCGCGAATTCAGGATCACCGGCTTTTTCGACCTCGGAAGAGAGGTAATAGACAAGCTGGCAGCAATACTCGAAGTCGCTCTTGTATTCAGGAAGGAAATCCAAGTAGAAGTTTATGGATTCCTCAAGTTCATCCAGGAGTTCCTTGGCCAGGGCTTTAGCTTTCTCAGGCTTGCCGAGGGTGTAGTAATCCTTCACCATCTCTATCGGGAAGAACATGTTCGAACTCCATCCGAGGATCGAATTGTCATAAGGATACTGCTCAGGCTTAAGGACTTCCTGGCACTTGTCCAGCATCTCCTCGGCACGATCGTTCTCTCCGGCATCAATGAAGGCGTTGGCTGAAGACACGAACAGGTTCCTGATGGACATGACTCCGAGGAAGGTGTAGAGGTTCTGGTAATCCACGCAATAGTCCGTCCTGGAAAGGGCGTCGAAGCAATAGGAATCCTTCAGCTTCGAATAGAGCTCGTCAGTATCGACCAGTCCGAGATCCATGGACTTGACCTTGTTCTTGATAGGGATCAGCTTGTAGGAGAATCCTTCGTACATCAGATAGTCCTTGATGCCTATGTTCAGGTCACCTCCCTGGTTGAGCATGCTCAACGGGCGGTCCCACTGATAAGTCGAAAGGAAGTCCAGCATCCAGAGTTCCGGCTTGCTGAGGTATGACTTGCTCTCCGGAATCTCTATCACGATGGAATCGGGGATCTCCGATGCGAATTTCTCGCTGACGATACCGCTCTTGAGACAGTTCTCCTTGTTGACAGGGATGATCATCTTCCTGGAAACCCAGTAGTCGAGTTTCCTGCCGTCGCTGGTCACCACCTTGGCGTCCGGATGCTTGAACACGGTGATGCAGTCGGACAGGAGCAGCGGCTGGTTGCGGTTATCCTGGATCGGGACCCACTCGTTCGTTCCGTAGAGGTACTGTTCCTGGCCGATCTGGAGGTTCAGGGCAGGAGAATTGTTGATGGCATATCTCATCTGGTCGATGTACCAGTCGGTACCGAGGAGGGACGTGTTGCAAATCCTCACGTCATTCCTGAAGCCTTCCACCTCCTGGACGTACCAGAGCGGGAAGGTATCGTTATCCCCGTGGGTAATCAGGAGGCCGTTCTGACCTACCGAATTGAGGTAGTTCCTGGCGATCTCGACCGCGGTACGGCGGTTGCTGCGGTCATGGTCGTCCCATTCCTGGGCGCACATGAGGGCCGGCACGAACAGGCAGGCTACGGTAGCCGCAACCGCCACAGGCAGGCCGCCCTTACCCTTCCTGGCCTCTGTTATCCAGGAATACAACGCCGCCACGGCCATTCCTATCCAGATCGAGAACGCGTAGAAGGATCCGGCGTAGGCGTAATCCCTTTCACGGACCTGGTATGGGGCCTGGTTGAGATATACCACAACGGCTATTCCGGTCATCACGAAGAGCAGGAATACCAGCCAGCACCCGCGCTTGTCCTTGTCGAACTGGAACACGAGTCCGAGTATTCCCAGAAGGAGAGGAAGGAAGAACAAGTGGTTCTTTCCCTTGTTCTTCTTCATCCATTCCGGAGCATTTGACTGGTCTCCGAGATGGAGCTGGTCGATGAACTTGATGCCGCTCTCCCAGTTGCCCGTGAAGAGGTCGGCAGCCGGAGCGTGGATCTCATTCTGGCGCCCTACGAAGTTCCACATGAAATACCTCCAGTACATCCATCCAAGCTGGAAGTCGAAGAAGAATGCAAGGTTGGATCCGAATGAAGGTTTCTTGTACTGGGATCCGGCCACCGGCTGTCCCTTGCCGTTCATGTATGCCTGATAGAACTTGATCGCCTTGTCGTCGCTGCTGTACATCCTCGGGAAGAGCATCTTGCCTTCACGGGAATAAACCGCGTCAACCGGGCTCGGGACCCTCTTGTACTTACCGTCCAGCGGAGCCCAGTAATCTTTCTGCTCCAGCTCGTACGGAGCGCCGAAATACTGGCCGTAGAGCAACGGAGTCGAGCCGTACTGCTCGCGAGAGAGGTAGCGCACCAGGGTGTAAGGGTTGTCAGGCTGGTACTCGTTGGTAGGAGTCTTCGCGCAGGAGCGGATGATGATGACGCTGAATATCGAGAATCCGATGAGGACGGTGGTGAAGCACAGCAGCACCGTGTTCCAAAGCACCTTCCCGGATTTCAGGGACTTGAACAATCCCCAGAAGCAGAGAGCCAGCAACGCTAACATGAATATGGCAGCTCCGCTGTTGTAAGGCATTCCAAGGCCGTTGACGAACAGCCGGTCGACGAATGCCGCAGTCTTCGGCACCAGAGGCACCATTATGTAGAAAATGAAGCCCAGGATAACCATCGAGAGCAGAAGGATCTTGAACCACTCCCACATGGTGTACTGCCTGTCCTCCCGCATCTTGTAGTAATACATGAACACAAGCATCGGGATGGCCAGCAGGTTCAGCAGGTGGATTCCGATGGACAGACCCATCAGGAACGAAATCAGCACTATCCATCTGTTGGAGAAACGCCTGTCTTCTTCCTCGTACCATTTGGTCATGCACCAGACAACGAGGGCGGTGAACAGGGACGACATCGCATACACTTCGCCTTCCACGGCCGAGAACCAGAACGTGTCGGAGAAGCAGTATGCAAGGGCTCCCACGGCCGCGCTGCCGTAAATGGCGACCGCCTGGCCGGTGGAGAAACGCGGCGTCCCGCCTTCTCCGTCGGGTTTAGGAAGGATCAGCCTCTTGACGAAGAACACGATCGTCAGATACAGGAAGAATATCGTCAGGGCGGAACACAGGGCGCTCATCGAGTTCACCATCACGGCTGCCTTGTCAGGACCGGTGAACATCGTGAACAATCTCGCAATAAGCTGGAATACAGGGTTTCCCGGAGGATGGCCCACTTCAAGCTTGTACGATGACGCTATGAACTCACCGCAATCCCAGAACGAAGCTGTCGGCTCGATGGTGGAAAGGTAGGTGAAGGCGGAGATGGCGAACACCACCGCTCCCACGGCCAGATTCCACTTTCTGAATATCTTGTTATCCATAAAGATTTATGTATTTGCAAACAAATGATATCTTATATCACTGAACCTACAAAGATACAAAAGGATTCGCTATCTTTGCAAAAATAGATGCATATAATGAAAGACGGGAATGACTGGAAACAGAGGCTGGGAGTGGTCTATTCGACCAATCCCGACTTCGAATACTCCAAGGAAGGGTCCGAAGAGGAGGAAACCCTCGAGCCATCCAGGCAGAGACTCGTCGTCTCCATCGACAGGAGGAACCGGTCGGGGAAGCAGGTCACATTGGTGAGCGGATTCACCGGCACCCAGGAGGACCTCGCAGCCCTTGGCAGGATACTCAAGATCAAGTGCGGAGTCGGCGGTTCCGCGAAGGACGGCCAGATAACCATCCAGGGCGATTTCCGCGACAGGGTGACTGCCCTGCTGAAAGAACTCGGCTACAACGCGAAGAGAGGAAACTGACGGCATGACGATGTTCGACAATCCTATATATTGCGGCCTTGCGGTCTTCTTTACGCTCCTGTTCCTGGTGAACATCGGGAGCTTCATCAAGATATTCCCCGTAATGACTGCATCGGTATGGAGATGGAAGAGCAACCTTGAACTGGAAGACAGCCTGCAGCTCAGCCGGAGCCGGAACACGGTGGCGGCGGTGCTGCTGGTCCCCCTCTGCATGGTGGTATATTCCTACGACCTGTACAGGCCGGATTTCCTGGACCAGTTCAGTCCTATTGTCCGCTTTTCAGCGGTTACGGGCGTGATGTTCCTGTACCTGCTCCTTAGGACCTTCCTCAACTGGCAGCTGGAAATGCACAATTACGGTTCGAAAGCCTTCGTCGCTGCGAACAGGTCGTTCCTGAATTACTGCATCATCCTGTTTTTCCTGCTGTTCCTGACAGGTGCCGTGGTAAATACCCTCTCCGGGGACAAAGAGCTCACGAGGACCGTCCTCCTCTACGTAACCGGCATGACTTACGTCTTGTACATTCTGCGCAGGGGACAGATTTTCGCCTCGGCTTGCAATCCTTTCTCAACATTTTTGTATCTTTGCGGCCTTGAATTGCTCCCGACCCTTGCATTGGTCATATCGGCCAGGCTCCTGTAGCCTCAAGGGGAAGGACCTAAACTCAGGAATATGGCAATTAAAAAGATATTGATTTCGCAACGCAGCCCTGTCAATGAGGCTCCTTACACGGCTCTCAAGGACAAATTCGGCGTTGACATCACCTTCCGGCAGTTCTTCCTGATCGAGCCCCTCACTTCCAGGGAATTCAGGTCCCAGAGGATCAACATCCTGGATTACACTGCCATCATTTTCTCTTCAAGGCATGCGATCGACGCTTTCTACGGTCTTTGCGAAGAGCTGAGAGTGAAGGTTCCGGAAACCATGAAATACTTCTGCACAACCGAAGCTGTCGCGATGTATCTCCAGAAGCACATCGTGTACCGCAAGCGCAAGATTTTCTACGGTGACGGTACTCCGGCTTCCGTCATAGCCCAGATAGGAACGAAGCACAAGGACGAGACATTCCTGGTGACCCAGTCCGATTCGAGCAACAGTTCCTCCCTGACCAACCTTATGGACGAGAAGGAACTCAAGTACCAGACTGCGGTGTTCGTAAAGAGCGTCCCGCAAGACCTCAAGGACCTGGACCTTACAGGATTCGACATGGTAGTCTTCTACAACCCTTACGACGTGAAGTCCCTCTACGAGAACTTCCCTGATTTCAAGCAGGGAGACATCAAGTTCGTGTCTTATGGAAAGTCCATCGTCAAGGCGATGGAAGATGCCGGACTGAAGATCGACGTGAAGGCTCCGACTCCGGAGGCTCCTTCCGTGGCCCGCGCGATCGAACTGTATCTGGAAAAGCAGAAATAAGCCTCTCGATGAACACTTTACCGAAATCGGAACGCCTTTGCGGAAAGGTATCGGTTTCGGCTCTGATGTCCAAGGGCCGCTGGGGTTTCACGTCCGGCCTGAAATACTGTTCATCCATCCAGTCCGGAGGAGACGGGATTCCCAACAGGATCATGGTCTCCGTTCCGAAGCGCCTTTTCAAGAGAGCCGTAAGGAGGAACCTCCTGAAGCGCCGCCTCCGCGAGGCCTACAGGACACGCAAGGAATTGCTGCCGCCATGCGGAGCCAGCATCATGTTCCTTTACAATACTCCGGAAATACTTGGTTTCCAATCAATCACCGAACAGGTGGAATCAATCCTCAAGAAGATCGGCAATGAAAGAGAGCAGTAATATCCCTCATTGGCGCCAGGTGGTTCGGAAGATACTGATCGCGCCCTTCCTGGGCTTGATCATATTCTACCGCAAATGCATCGGGCCATATATTCCGAAGACTTGCCGGTTCGAGCCTTCCTGCTCGACATATGCATTGGAGGCTTTCCGCAAGTGGGGGCCGATAAAAGGGTTGGGACTCACCGTATGGAGAGTCCTGCGATGCAATCCTTGGGGAGGTTCGGGTTACGATCCTGTCCCTTAGCGCTTGTGGTTTTTCTTCCTTGACCTCAAACGTGAGATGCTCTCGACGAGCAGCTGGTCCCTGAATATGTACCTGGCTGCCAGGAAGTCGCAGATAGCCGCTACCAGAGGGAATATGGCGGTCCACTTGAATATCAGCGTATCGCTCGTGGCGAAATAGTCAACTGCCAGCCATGCCTGCAAGGCAACCAGCAAGATACCAGCAAGGACTGCGGTACGCATCTGGAGCACCCTTACGTTGAAAGTAAACAGAGCTATCAGCTGAAGGATGGTTATCACTATCAGAAGCACCAGGTACGGAATGAACTGGATGTACTTGAACTCCTCGGCATGGACTCCTCCAGGACCGAGCGAAAACGCCTTGACGCAAAAGAAAAGCGCCACGGCCAGACCTGTCGCAATAGCCAGGTACAATGTCTGTATTCTTTGCCACATGATGCAAAAATAGTTATTTCCTCCGAAAATTCTTATCTTTGGCATATACATTAAAACTACTGGCATATGAGAATCCCGGAATCAGAACTTATTATCAACGACGACGGCTCCGCTTTCCACATCCACCTCAAGCCTGAGGAACTGGCCGACCTGGTGATCCTGGTCGGAGATCCTGGCAGGGTCGACATGATAGCCGAGTTCCTGACGGACATCGAGTTCCGCCACGCCAACCGCGAATTCGTGTCCACTACCGGAAAATACAACGGAAAACGCATCACTATCCTGTCAACCGGCATCGGAACAGACAACTGCGACATCGTCATGACGGAGCTCGACGCCCTCGCCAACGTCAGTTTCAAGACACGTGAGGCCAAGAAGAAGCATCGCACCCTTACCATCCTGAGGATAGGCACGACCGGAGCTGTCCAGCCTGACATCCCTCTCGGGAGCCCTATCTTCTCCCTTATCTCCGTCGGATGCGATGGTCTGCTGAACTGGTACGCTGACAGGGACAGCATCTCCGAACTGGATATGGAGAAAGCTTTCAAAAAGCACGTGGGCTGGGATAAGAATCTCCCTTCTCCGTATTTCGTAAAGGCAAGCGACAAACTGGCTGAAAGATTCAAGGATTGCTCCGTAATGGGTGTCACGATTTCCGCACCGGGTTTCTATGGGCCTCAGGGAAGGGTCGTAAGGCTCGGATTGGCCATGCCGGACATGATCGAGAAATTCGAGTCGTTCAAGTACAAGGACTACAAGATTACGAATTTCGAGATGGAAAGTTCCGCAGTCGCCGGTATGGCGAAGCACCTGGGGCATGAAGCCGGAACCATCTGCTGCGCGATCGCCAACCGCTACCTCAAGAGCAGCAATCCAGATTACAAAGCACTTGTACGCAACCTGGTGAAACTGTCTCTCGACAGGCTCACCTGTTAAACAAACACTTTATTTTATTCGACCGATCTCCTCGGGTTGCTGTTGAAGTGCCCGAGGACATTTTCCGAATATGTCTTCGTGATAGGGATCGGAGGGATGGAATCATTGTCCAGGTCAAGTTCGTAACCGTCCTTTTCCTTACGGAGCACCTTTACCTTGTCCATGTTAACGATGTATTTCCGGTGGCAGCGGACGAGGCTGCTGCCCTTGAAACTCTCCTCCACGGTCTTGAGCCGGCACCTGAGCATGTACCTCTTCAGTCCGACCTTTCCGTCTGTATACCATACTATTATGTAGTTGTCATCAGACTCGATGTAATACAGGTTGGAAGCGCTGACGCATAGCTTCAGGTCGCCGCTGTTGTCGAAGAGGGTGATCTTCTCGAGCTTGGACGGGGTCACGTTCTCGTCCAGGACAACATTGCTGTAGTTCATCAGGCGGATCGTCTGGTTCTTGTCCTGGATGGCGAAATACATCCCTGAGAAAATGTAAGGGATCGCAAGGGATATGAGTCCGTAGAGCAAAGCGTTTCCAAGTGTCCTCGGGAACTGGTCCCAGCCTATCCCCGTAAGCGGGACGGTGATGAACGAATACGCGAGGCAGATGAGGACTATTTCCGCAAGGCACCAGAAGATATAACCCAGATAAGTCATCCGGACCCTGTTCCTGGTCTTGTACATCAAGTACTTGCTCAGGACTACGAGCAGCAGCGAGCCTGCGGCGAAAAGAACCGTGAATACGAAGAACCTGGAATTGCCCAGGGCCATCCAGCTGTTGTGCGAGAACGGAAGGCTCAGCAGAAGGAACACGATGGAAAAGAACGCCGCGAAAGTAACGGTGTTCGTCAACTGGTTCTTCCCACGGAAATAATCCGGCAACGGTTTAGTCGGCGAGGCCATGTTTTTGATAAAGGTTTGCAAATATAACACTTTTCGGGCTTTACCAAAAAACGGATTTCACCACATATCCGGCAATATCGCCACATCAGCGGTGACAATCGCCAATAATGGCCGCAATTCACCACATATATTTTGGCGTGCGCGGGAGCGTTGGTATTTTTGTGCTCCATTAACCAAGAACGAAGATAGATATGAGAATAATCGGAACAGGCAGTGCACTTCCCCGCAAGATCGTCACCAACGACATGCTTACGGGATTCCTGGACACCAGCGACGAATGGATCCTGCCCCGCACCGGCATCAGGTCGAGGCACGTCATATCCGATGAAAACCTTGAAGACCTCGGAGCCGAAGCTGTAAGGAAAGCACTCGAAATGTCTGGCCTGAAAGCTTCCGAGATCGACATGTTCATCGTATCGAACGTCGTGTCGGAATACATCACCCCTGGCATGAGCTGCATAGTGGCTGAAAAGCTCGGGATGACCTGCCCGATGTTCGACATAAACTGCGCCTGCCCGGGTTTCGTCTATGCCCTGGACATGGCGGAGACATATTACAAGGCAGGGAAGGTGAAGAACGTCGTCATCGCATGCATCGAGGAGCCGTCCAGGATGGCAAGCTGGAAGGACAGGGCTACCTGCGTGCTTTTCGGCGACGGTGCCGGAGCGGTCGTATTGACCGAAGGCGACAATATCAAGGGCACCAGGCTCCACGCAGAGCCTGATTCAGAGAAGATCTGGATGACCAGGACCTTGGTCGATACCCCTTATGTCACCAAGAAGGAAGAAAGCGTTCCTATGCAGATGAAAGGACGCGAGGTGTTCCGCTTTGCGGTGGAAGCCTGCACCAACGGCGTGGAAAGTCTTTTGAAAGAGACCGGATACACCAAGGAAGATGTGGACTGGTACATGATCCACCAGGCCAACCAGAGGATAATCGATTCGATCATCGACCTGCTCAAGGAGCCGGCGGACAAGTTCCCGGTGAATATTACGGATCATGGCAATTCTTCTTCCGCGTCCTGCCCGATACTCCTGGACGAGTGCAACCGCAAGGGAATGTTCAAAAAGGGAGATCTCCTGGTATTCAGCGCTTTCGGAGCGGGACTTTTGTCCGGAGCAGCCGTAGTTGAGTGGTAAATCAAGAGAAATCATTATATTTGAAGATATTAAGGAATAATATGGATAAAAGAGTTGTAATTACCGGAATGGGTGTCATCTCCCCTGTGGGAAACGACGTCAATACATTCTGGAAGAATCTGTGCGAGGGTTATTGCGGAATCGATTACATCACCGAATACCCGACCGATGAACTGCCGGTGAGGATAGCGGGAAGGATCCGGGACTTCCAACCAGAAGAATATGGGATGGACAAGCCTTTCGTAAGGAAACAGGACCTGTTCACCCAATATGGCGTGGCTGCCGCCTACCAGGCAGTCCACCAGTCCGGGCTGGTCAGCCAGGGAGAGAGCCAGAACATCGACCCATTCAGGCTCGGAGTATATTTCGGCTCGGGAATAGGTGGCTTTGCCACCCAGTACAGGGAAATCGCGAAAATGATCGAAGACCCTTCCGGGCAGTGGATCTCTCCTCTGTTCATCCCGACGATGATTTCCAACATCGCTGCCGGGCATATCGCCATACTCAATCACGCACAGGGTCCGTGCCTTGACATCGTGACTGCCTGCGCGACCTCCACCAATGCGATCGGAGAAGCATACAGGGCCATCCGCCATGGATATGCCGATGCGATCATCACCGGTGGATGCGAGAATGCCACCATTCCTATCGGCATAGCCGGATTCGCCAACGCAAAGGCGCTGTCCAGGGCTACCGATCCTAAATACGCTTCCCTCCCGTTCAATGCGAACCGTGCCGGTTTCGTCATGGGAGACGGTTCCGCCGCTCTTGTACTCGAAGAATACGAGCACGCCAAGGCTCGCGGCGCAAGGATCCTCGGAGAGATGGTCGGCTACGGCAACACCTGCGATGCATATCACTCGACAGCTCCTAGGCCTGACGGCACCACCCAGTCCAAGTGCATCACGCTTGCTCTCGAAGAGGCAGGATTCGACAAGGACAAGGATGTAATGTACATCAACGCTCACGGTACCGGTACCAAGCTCAACGACGCAGCCGAGACCCTGGCATACAAGATCGCCCTCGGCGACTATGCCTACAAGGCCCATATCAGTTCCATCAAGTCCATGACCGGTCACATGTTCGGTGCTGCTGGCGCCGCCGAGGCGATCGCCACCCTTCTCGCCCTGCGTGACGGAATCTGCCCTCCGACCATCAACCTCGACACACCGGATCCTGAATGCGACCTTGACTACACTCCGAACGAGGCTGTCAAAGCCGAACTGTCAATCGGCATTTCCGATTCCTTCGGATTCGGAGGCCACGACGCCTGCATAGCTTTCAGAAGATTCGAAGACTAAAACCCAGAACAGGATGACACCTTTGATGAACAAGGAAGAAATCAAGACCTTCCTTCCCCACAGGGAACCGATGCTGTTGATCGAAACGGCATTCATAGATGAAGAGGGCGTAGCCCACTGCACTTACCGGATCAAGGAAGACGAATTCTTCACTCGGGGGCATTTCCCTGGCAATCCTCTGGTTCCGGGCGTGATCCTCTGTGAAATAATGGCCCAGAGTTGCGCCATCCTTGTCAAGGACGAGATTCCGGGACATCTTACCCTTTACGCCGGGATTGACAGGGTGCGTTTCAAGAACGCAGTCAAACCAGGCGACCTGTGCGAAGTTTCGGCCACCCTCGTCGAAAGACGCGGACAGCTCTTTTTCTGCAGCGCCAAACTGACGGTAAACGGGAAACTTTGCTGCAAGGGTGAACCTTCTTTCGCCCTTGTACCTATCGTTCAGTAGCCATGGAATACAGGTTACTGGACAAAGAAGAATATTCAGACATTACGGCGAGGATACTCTACGAAGACAATCACATCCTGGTCTTCAGCAAAAACGTAGGAGAAATCGTCCAAGGGGACAAGACCGGAGACGAGTGCCTCGCCGAAACCTTGAAAGCATTCATTGCGCAGCGTGACGGAAAGCCCGGGAAAGTATTCCTGGGCATTCCTCACCGTCTGGACAGGCCGGTCAGCGGAATAGTGATGTATGCTAAGACTTCCAAGGCCCTTTCGAGGCTTTCGGAGATGTTCCGCAACGGTGCGGTGGAGAAAACCTACTGGGCATTGTGCTGCAACGAACCCGATGTACCCTCGGCGGAGCTGGACGACTGGCTGGTCCGGAACGAAAAGATGAACAAGAGCTTCGTCGCCAGGGAGAATGCCCCCGGTGCCAAACTCGCCCGTCTTATCTACAGTGTGATAGGGCATACCGACCGTTACACCCTCGTGGAAGTCAGGCTGCTGACCGGAAGGCACCACCAGATCAGGTGCCAGTTGTCAGCCATGGGATGCCCGATCAAGGGCGATCTCAAATACGGAGCCCCGCGTTCCAATCCGGACGGAGGGATATGCCTCCATTCCCACAGGATAAGATTTGTCCACCCCGTCAGCAAGGAAGGGGTGGACATCGTATCTCCGCCTCCAGTTTCCTGGAAGGGTATCAGGTTGGAAAACGCCTAGTTGACGTTAAGCTGCTCGGCCTCCTGGACTTTCTGGAGAGCCTCTTCGTTCTTCTTCTGGGCTTTCTGCTGGTTCTCCTGGGCCTTCTTCACCTTCTCCTCGGCCTTCTTCACGTCTTTCCTGGCTTTCTTCTCAGCCTTCCTGGCGTTTTTCTTGGCCTTGTCTGCGGCAGCCTTGGCTTCCTTCCTGGCCTTTTCCGCACGTACGGCAGCGATAGTGGAAGCAGTGCCTTCCGAAGCGGCAACGTTGGAACCGTTGGCCCTGGCCAAGTTGACACCTTCCCCTCTCACGAGTGAATAGCAGACGACATCGAAATTCTTCCTGCTCTTGCGGTAAACGAAGAACTGGTCCACGATGTCTCCTTCATTGATATTGCCTACGGCGTTCAGGCGAGCTTGTGCCTTGGCCTCATTGAGATCTGCGGCAGTAGCCTTTCCCACCACTTCGACGCAACTCTTGTCGTCGTACTTGGCCACGAGGAAATTCTGGACGGCATCGTCGATCTTGACGTTGTCAAGGGCTTTGAAACCCTTGTCCTTCAGAGCCTGGAGTTCCAACTTGGCATCCTCCTTGGCTTGCTTGACGACCTTCCTGCTCTGAGCTCCAGCAGGAGCGAGGACGAGCAGTGTCATTACGGCTGACAGAATGAATCTTTTCATATTACAAATATTCAACGGTTGAACGATCAATCCTCTGCGACACGGAAAGCAGGAAGGCTCTCCCTGTCGAAGTCAAGTATATAAGAACTCTTGCCAGCCACAGTCTCGCAAGCCATCTGACAGTAAACCTTTGCAGACTTGAGGAACATTTCCGGCGCCGCGGTAGCATCGCGCAGAAGCAGCAGCGACATCACTATCTCTCCGGTCATATCGTAGAGCCTGCGTGCCAGGAAGTCCTGGAGTTCAGAGTCACCCGCCTCACGGACCTTAGTCACGCACTCGGAGAAGATCCCGACCAACTTGGCCACCCTGGCCTTCAGAGGCTCAAGCTCCGGAAGTACGTTTTCCTGGAGCATCTCGTTCATTATCCCGAGATAGGTACCGTTGGTAATGTAGCGAATGGCCGCCACGACCTGGAGCTGGGTTGTTCCCTCATAGATAGAGAATATCCTCGCATCGCGATAGAGCCTCTGGCTCTTGTATTCCATGATGAAACCGGAACCTCCGTGGACGGAGATGGCATCGTAGGCATTCTGGTTCGCATATTCGGAAGACATTCCCTTGCAGAGAGGAGTGAATGCGTCCGCCAGGCGGCTGAAGGTCTTCATCTCGGCCCTCTCTTCCGGCTCGAGCTTGCGCTCCCTCTGGATGTCCTCCAGGGCCTTGTAGACATCGACGTACCTGGAAGTCTGGTAAAGCAGCGAACGGCTGGCATCGAGCTTTGCCTTCATCCTGCTGAGCATGTCGTAGACTCCCGGGAAACGATTGATCTTCTGGCCGAACTGGGCACGCTCGGCGGCATAGGCGACCGCCTCGTTGTATGCTTCCTGGCTCAGGCCTACGCTCTGTGCACCGATTCCCAGACGGGCACCGTTCATAAGGGCCATGACATACTTGATCAAACCCAGGCGCCTCTCTCCGCAGAGCTCAGCACGGGCGTCCTTGTATGTAAGCTCGCAGGTTGGAGATCCATGGATACCGAGTTTGTGCTCGATGTGACGGACATTCACACCACCCTGTCTCTTGTCATAGATGAACATCGAAAGGCCACGGCCGTCCCGTGTACCTTCCTCGGAACGAGCGAGGACCAGATGGATGTCGGAATCGCCGTTGGTGATGAACCTCTTCACTCCATTCAGGAGCCAGCAGCCCTGCTCCTCGCTCCAGGTAGCCTTAAGCATCACGCTCTGCAGGTCTGAACCGGCATCCGGCTCCGTGAGGTCCATGGACATGGTCTCTCCCGCACAGATACGTGGGATGAACTTCTGTCTCTGCTCCTCGCTGCCGAACTCGTAAAGGGTCTCTGCGCAGCTCTGCAGGCTCCAGATATTCTGGAAACTGGAATCGGCAGCAGAAATGACTTCGCTGGCCATGCTGAAAACGGTCTCCGGAGCATTCAGCCCACCATAGCGGCGAGGCATGGTGACACCCCAGAGTCCCGCCAGGCGTACTGCCTCCATGTTCTCGACGGTCTTGGAGGCATATTTCATCCTGCCGTTCTCGAGATGCGGCCCTTCAAGGTCCACATCCTCCGAATTCGGAGCTATGGTATTCGCAGCTATGTCTCCGGCTATGCCGAGGATGCGGCGGTAGTTCTCGATGCAGTCCTCGTAATCGACAGGGGCCTCCTCATATTTCTCCTTCTCGGAATATCCTCGCTCCTTGAGTTCAGCCACCCTGCGCATCAATGGATGATTCAGGTGGAATTCGATCTCCGGATGGTCTGTATAGTAGTTTGCCATTTGTTTTCCTCCTTATTTGCTGTTCTGCTTGTAGTATTTGATAAGTTTAGGGATGACTTCCTCGACGGAACCGGTGATCACATAGTCGGCTATGCTGTTAATCGGGGCATCAGGATCGGTATTGATACTGATTATGATCCCGCTGTCCTGCATGCCGGCGATATGCTGGATCTGACCGCTGATTCCACAGGCGATATACACCTTAGGATGCACCGTGACACCCGTCTGGCCGATCTGGCGGTCATGGTCACAGAAACCGGCATCCACTGCCGCACGGCTGGCGCCGACCTCTGCATGGAGTACCTTCGCCAGTTCGAAAAGCAGGTCGAAGCCTTCCTTGCTGCCCATCCCGTATCCGCCGGAAACGACGATCGAAGCACCCTTGAGATTATGCTTGGCCTTTTCCACATGGTGGTCTATGACCTGGACGACATATGCCTCCGGAGAAACATATTTGGAAACCTCCGGATAAACCACTTCTCCGGCAGCCTTGCCTTCGTAAAGAGCCTTTTTCATAACGCCGGAACGGACCGTGGCCATCTGCGGACGATGGTCAGGATTGACGATCGTGGCGACGATGTTCCCGCCGAATGCAGGACGGATCTGGTAAAGGAGGTTGTCATATGTCTTTCCGCTGCGGCTGTCGGTATATGGACCTATCTCAAGCTGAGTACAGTCGGCAGTCAGACCGCTGGTAAGGGACGAAGACACTCTCGGTCCGAGATCGCGGCCGATAACGGTAGCACCCATCAGGCAGATCTGCGGATGTTCTTCCTTGAACAAGCCGACAAGGATGTCGGTGTGCGGAGCTGACGTGTAAGGGAAGAGCCCCTCCCCGTCGAACACGAACAATTTGTCCACTCCGTATGGAAGGATCTGGTCTTCGACCTTCCCTTTGATACCGGTACCGGCCACGACGGCGTGGAGCTGAACTCCGAGCTCGTCGGCGAGCTTGCGGCCCTTGGTCAGCAACTCCTGGGAGACCTCCGCTACGGCAGTCCCCTCTATCTCGCAATATACAAATACATTATCCATAGCGCTACCCGATTATCCTTTCATCCAACAATTCCTTTACCATCCCTTCGATGTCTGCATCCGAAGCCGTGAGGTGCTTGCACTCCTTGGCCTGGAAAACGATGTTCTGGACACTCTTGACCTTTGTAGGCGAACCCGACAGACCGCACTGGAGAGGATCCCCGTCCACATCGGATACGCTCCACTGGTTAAGTGTCAGGTAAGGGCGCTCCTCGTATAGCCCGGCATACGGAACATCCTCCGGACGCTCCATCGGACAACTTGCCCGCTTGTACTTCAGTACCAGCCTTGCATTCTGAGGGCGGCATGGAGCGGCACTTCCGTTTACTGTTATCAAGGCAGGCAGCGGGACCTTTACGGTCTCGGCTCCTCCGTCGATATGGCGGCGCACAGTGGCGACCCCTTCCTCTATCTTGATTTCTTCGGCATAGGTAACCTGGTTGAGCCCAAGCTTCTGGGCCACCTGCGGACCTACCTGGGCAGTATCACCATCGATGGCCTGACGGCCTCCGATTACAAGATCGACACCTCCGATCTTCTTGATCGCGGCGGCAAGGGCATATGAGGTTGCAAGGGTATCGGCCCCGGCGAAAAGCCTGTCCGTCAGAAGCCAGCCTGTGTCAGCTCCCCTGAAGAGGCCCTGGCGGATGATTTCTCCCGCACGCGGAGGGCCCATTGTCAGTACTCCAACTGTTGATCCGGGATTCTGCTCCTTGATACGGAGCGCCTGCTCGAGAGCGAGGAGGTCATCCGGATTGAAGATTGCAGGTAAGGCGGCTCGGTTCACAGTACCTTCGGCTGTCATAGCATCTTTACCCACGTTCCGAGTGTCCGGCACCTGCTTGGCCAGGACAACGATTTTCAATTTCATGTCAACTAAATCTAAGTTTTACATTAACTGACAAATTTACACATTTTCCCTCAACCTGCCAAGAAACGGAGCCTCAAAGAGCATCGGTTCCGGAGACATAATCCTGCACCCAGGCCGACGGAGTCTTGCCGGTGTTTATCTTGAACGCCATGTTGAATGACACCGACGAGCTGAAGCCCGAAAACTCCGCAACCTCGGCGACCTTCAGCCGTGGATCGCTCTTGAAAAGACCGATAGCATACTGTATCCTGTGGTAATTGACGAACTGCCTGAAATTCCGTCCGGAAAGGATATTGATCGTCTTCGAAAGATAGAACTTGTTGGTGTACATCTTCTCTGCAAGGGCAGGCATGTTGAACGAAGGATCGAGATAGGGCTTGCTCTCGGTCATATACGTCATTATCCTCTTGTACAGATTGTTCATCTTCTTGTCTTCCTCCGTCTTCTCGATATAGTTGGTCCGAAGGTTCCCTTTTATCATATCCTTGATCTTGTCTTCAGTAGCCTTGCTCATCGCGAGAGTCCGCCCGGAGACCGCCCTGAGATAGAGGATCGCATACAACGCGAGCAGACAGACCTGTACGGCTGCCGCCAGGACCAGCCCGACATTCCCGGGAATGCCGGATGCGAGGAGGCCGAAGGACGAGATGCACAGGAAGATCACGGAATATACCGATCGGGAATAGTCTTCAAGCCCGTGCCAGACGGCATTGTTGCGGAAAAGAGCCCTGATGGAGGAGAACTTCCGCCATGCAGCGGCGATGAAATAGAACATGATGACAAGGAGGCAGACACTTCCACTGACAACCAGGCGCTCCAGCCTGAACGTGACTCTCGCGGGATCCAGGCCGAAGAACAGGATCACGGCAAGCCCGGAAACGGCCAGGAATGAAGCTGTCCTGAGAGCAAGTCCCGGTTTCTCGTAGGAACAAGGGAAGATCAGCAGGATGGCCGTGACTAATGCGATGTCCGTCCCGAGGCCCGAAAGCGTACAAGGACGGATGAGGATGTTTTCCGACAAGACGCACAGGATTCCGGACACGGCGGAAACGATCCTGATCCAGAATCTCTTTGAATGGTTCCCCTTGCTTGTCCTCAGGTCATGACAGAAAAAGAGAGAGAATTCGATCAGTGAAAGAGTTGATAAAATAGTGATCATTTGGTTAGAATGGTTTTGGTTCGACACCGAATTTATGAAATAAAAAACCCCGGCATCGGGATGCCGGGGGAAATATCCTGAATTATTGCTGTTTTTTATAGGGGATCAACTTTTCTTATCCAGTTTCAAGGTATCGAACCCTCTTCCGTAAACCCCTGTTACGGAAGAGACTGTAAGGAAGGAGTCCGGGTCGATGCGCTTGATCGAGCGCATCAGCATATTCACATCCGTCTTCCTGGTCAGGACCATCAGGACGGAAAGGTTCTGCTTGGTGTACCATCCTTCACCGTCGAGCACGGTGACACCCCTGTGGAAATCACTCACGATCATATCCGCTATCTCCTCATATTTCTTGGAGAGGATGAATACCTGGACGCTCTGCTTGGATCCCGCAAGATAGATGTCGCAGACATTCCCGCACACGGTGACTATGATCATACCGTACACCACGGTGGTGAATTTCTCCACGAACGGGAGCGCCTGGCCGTTGGCGTCGAATGAAGGGACCAGGAGGGAAGACGCGATGATGAACACGTCCATCAGAAGGATGACCTTTCCCGGAGAAACATTATGGTACTTGGTGTATATCAATGCTACTATGTCGGTTCCTCCCGAACTACCACCCTGGGAGATGGACATTCCGATCCCGAATCCGGCCATGGCACCTCCGATCAGTGAGCAAAGCAGCTTGCCGTTGGATAAAGCCAGGTTCTGGATGATCTCCTGTGGAAGATATGTCTGGTACAAGTTCAGGCAGATGGACGCCAGTATGATGGCATATATGGTCTTGGCTCCGAACTTCGGACCGATGATGAACATCGATATGATCAGGAGTATGGCATTGATGACCAGATAGGTGAAACCCATCTTTATTCCGGTCGCATACTGGATAATGGCACTGATACCGGACACTCCCCCTCCGACCAGGTTGTTCGGGGTAAGGAATATGGACCACCCGGCGGTGTAGACCAGGATCCCGAGCGTAATGAGGACCCACTCCTTAATCGTTGTCAATACGCTTTTTCTGCTCAATTGCTTCATTGTCTTTCTTCTTTTTACGGATGTTTACACCTGTCTTGATCTCGTCGAAGCCTTCGCCGTACACCGTACTGGCCGCCGAGACTGAAACGAATGCCTTAGGATCCATGGCCTTGATCAACTTGGTCAAGTCGTGGAGCTCGCGCTTGCGGACGATGATCAGGAGGACCTTCTTGTCGTTGCCGGTGTACCAACCGACTGAATTCAAGGCCGTCACCCCCCTGTTCATGTTATTGATGATATAGTCTGCGATAGCCTTGTATTCATCGGAGAATACCATCACCTGCCATGTGGATTTCCGGCCGAGCATGACCCAGTCAACCATCACCGAGAACATGAACATCGCCACGTAACCGTAAACCATATCCTCGACGGTCTTTCCCGGAATCAGGAGGATCGAGGCTATGATGAACAGGTCGGTGGCCAGATATACCCGACCTACTGTAATAGGCCAGAACTTATTGATAATCAACGCAATAATATCTGTTCCTCCGGTACTTCCGCCCACCTCCAGGATCAAAGCGATACCGATCGATTCAAGGAGCGTCGCCACCAGTACCAGAAGGAGGCGGCTCTCGAAGAACAGGTACCAGGACTCCATGCTCGCGAAGAAATCCAGGAATACGGTGGATATCGCTATCGCGAATATCGTTTTCAATCCGAATGACTTCCCGAGGATCAGGAATCCCAGGAGCAGGAGGATCACATTGATGACGATATAGGAGATATAGACCGGAATACCCGTCGCGAAATTGATGATGGTCGAAGCTCCGGTCACACCTCCGCTGGCGACTCCGTTCGGAATGAACATGCAGGACCACGCGAACGTGTACATCGCCGAGCCGAAGGTTATCACCAGATAATCCCAGATCAGGCCGGTCAGTTTGTTTTTCTTCAGGTCGATTGCCATGGATGTCTATCTGATTACGAAGTTGACGATCTTTCCAGGTACCACTATCACCTTGACCACGGTCTTCCCGTCAAGGTACCTCGCCGTCTGCTCCATTCCGCGGATACTATCCTCCACCTCCTTAGGAGTCAGGGATTTAGGCAGATCGGCCGTGAAACGCATCTTTCCGTTGAAAGACACCGGATAGGTCACGTTGTCCTCGGCTGCGAGTGCAGGATCGAATTCCGGGAAGCGGGCATAAGTGATGCTCTCGCTATGCCCCAGCAGGGACCACAGTTCCTCGGCGATGTGAGGCGCGAACGGGGAAAGCAGAATGGTCATCGGTTCCAGGATCTCCCTCTTCCTGCATTTCAACGCGCTCAGGTCGTTGAGTGCGATCATGAACGAACTGACAGTGGTGTTGAAGGAGAAGTGCTCGATGTCATCCTGCTCCTTGCCTATCAGCTTGTGGAGGACCTTGAGCTCATCAGGTGTAGCCTTTTCATCCGTCACGGCGAGGTCGTCCCCGTCGAAGAACTGCCTCCAGAATTTCTTGAGGAAGCGGTTGACACCATCGATGCCCTTGGTGTCCCAAGGCTTGGACTGTTCGAGCGGACCCAGGAACATCTCGTAAAGCCTGAGGGTGTCCGCTCCGTAAACGTCGCAGATATTGTCCGGGTTGACTACGTTGAACATGGATTTGCTCATCTTCTCCACGGCCCATCCGCAGACATATTCACCGTTCTCGAGGATGAACTCGGCATCGGCGAATTCCGGCCTCCACGCCCTGAAGGCCTCAAGGTCGAGCCTGTCGTTGCGGACTATGTTGATGTCCACATGGATCTCGGTCGTGTCGTAGCCGTCCTTCAGGCCGTAAGAGACGAACTTGTTCGTCCCTACGATCCTGTAAACGAAGTTGGAACGTCCCTGGATCATTCCCTGGTTGATGAGCTTGCGGAACGGTTCGTCCTCACAAACATATCCGAGGTCGAAGAGGAACTTGTTCCAGAAGCGGGAATAGATGAGATGGCCGGTGGCATGTTCGGTACCACCGATATACAGGTCCACGTCACGCCAGTATGCATTCACATCCTTGTCCACCAGAGCCTCGTCGTCGTGAGGGTCCATATAGCGGAGATAGTAAGCGCTGGAACCCGCGAAACCAGGCATAGTGCTGGTCTCCAGAGGATAACCCTCATAGGTCCAGTCCTTTGCACGCGCAAGCGGCGGTTCTCCGGTCTCGGTAGGCTTGAACTGGTCTATCTCCGGAAGCTCCAGAGGCAGCTTGTCCAAAGGAAGAGGGGTGGCAATACCGTCCTTGAAATAGATCGGGAACGGTTCACCCCAATACCTCTGGCGAGAGAATATGGCGTCACGGAGCCTGTAGTTGACCTTCCTGTGGCCGATTCCGTGCTTCTCGACATATTCGATAGCCGCTGGGATGGCATCCTTGACATCCATGCCGTTGAGGAAGCCGGAATTCATCATCTTGCCTTCCTTGGCATCGAAACTCGCCTCGCTCACGTCGCAACCCTCGATCAGAGGGATGATCGGCAGGTTGAACTTGCGAGCGAAGGCGTAGTCGCGGCTGTCGTGCGCAGGCACGGCCATGATCGCTCCGGTACCATAGCCCGCGAGCACATATTCGGAGATCCAGATAGGGACCCTTTCGCCAGTGAGAGGATTGACTCCGTAGGAGCCGCTGAATACTCCGGTGACAGTCTTCGTCTCGGCAATCCTCTCCCTTTCGGTCTTCTTCTTCACATAGGCGAGGTATTCATCGACCTCAGCCTGCTGCCCAGGCGTAGTGAGTATCTTCACAAGGTCGCTCTCGGGAGCAAGCACCATGAAGGTGACTCCGAACATGGTATCGGCACGTGTAGTGAATATGGTCACATCATGCTCCTGGTCCCCGTTGTAGCACTTGAATACGGCTTCGCAGCCGTTGGATTTGCCGATCCAGTTGCGCTGCATCTCCTTGAGGGAATCGGTCCAGTCAATCCTTTCAAGTCCTTCGAGGAGCCTTCCGGCATAAGCCGAAACCCTGAGCTGCCACTGCTTCATCATCTTCTGCTCAACCGGAAAACCACCGCGTACGGACAGGCCGTCCTTGACTTCGTCGTTGGCGAGCACAGTTCCCAGGCCGGCGCACCAGTTGACCGCCGTCTCACCCTGGTAAGCAATGCGGTAGTTCATCAGCATGTCGGCCTTCTGCTTTTCGGAGAAGGAATTCCACTCTTCTGCAGTGAATGGGTCATGCTCCGAACAGGCCGCGTTGACAGCCTTGCTCCCGCCCTTGGCGAAAGCGTCTGTCAGAATCTCGATAGGCCTGGCTTTGTCCGCGTCGTTGTCATACCAACTTCCGAACATCATGAGGAAAGCCCACTGCGTCCATTTGTAATACTTCGGATCACAAGTCCGGACCTCGCGGTCCCAGTCATATGAGAAACCGATGCGGTCCATCTGCTGACGGTACCTGGCGATATTGTTCTCAGTTGTGACTTCCGGGTGCTGTCCGGTCTGGATGGCATATTGCTCGGCAGGAAGGCCGAAGGAATCGTATCCCATCGGATGGAGGACATTGAATCCCTTGAGTCTCTTGTAGCGGGAATATATGTCACTGGCTATGTATCCCAGGGGATGTCCCACGTGCAGTCCTGCTCCTGATGGGTAAGGGAACATGTCCAGGACATAGAACTTAGGCTTGGAAGGATCTTCCTTTGTCTTGAAGGTTCCGTTCCCGGCCCAATAGGCTTGCCATTTCTTCTCGATGGCTCTGAAATCGTAATCCATAAGTATCAAATGTTTTCCTAATTCTCGTGTTTCTTGAAGCCGAAGCTGCCGCTTCCCTTCTTCTCCAGGCGGAACTCCACATACAGCGAAATCTCGGACTTCACTTTCTGGCCGCGGAGCCTTCCCGGCTTCCAGTCAGGGGAACCGCTGATTATCCTCACCGCCTCTTCGTCAAGCAGCGGATCAGCCCCCTTGAGTACCTTGACATCCTGCACCTTCCCGTTCTCATTGATTATGAAATCCACAAGCACGCGTCCCTGGATACCGTTCCTGACGGCCTCCTGCGGGTATTTCATGTAAGTATAAACCCACTTCTGGAGGAATACCCTCGGATCGGCGCTGCCAAGGAAGGTAGGGCGCACGTCACAGTCATAATACGGCACCACCCCTTCTTTCGGAGAAGCTTGCTTCACGATATCCCCAGGGTTGAAAATCGGCTTCGGGCCATTGGCAAGCGAGACTGAATAGTTGTAGATGTATTCCAGTTCCCTCTCCATCGTCTCATAATCGATGATGGACTGGGTATCGCGGTCGGTGCCATATTCAGGATACTGTCCCGTCGTAAAGAAAACGGACGGGATCCCCGAGTTGTAGAATGCGCGGTGGTCGGAAGGATATGGTTCCTGGCTCGTCAGCTCCGGTTGGATAGGCTGGAGTTCGTTCGCCAGGGCCTCGACCAAGGCATTCATGTCGGCATTGGAAGAAGTATATGCATAGAAACCCTTTCCTCCGGTGCCTACCATGTCCAGGTTGATCATCGCATCGATGTCGGCAGCGTCGGAGAATGCCCGGTTGAGGAAATACCAGGCTCCGGCATAGGTCTGGCACGAGGCGCCGAAACCGATGAGGAGGACCGAACGGCGGAGCAAGATATGGTTGGTCTGTAGCATGCGTCCGAGTTCCAGCATCATCGCCAGACCTGAAGCGTTACCGTTTGCACCATAGAATATCCTTTCCACGTTCCTGCCATCCACCATGGTATGCATGGTTCCCAGGTTGTCCATCCTCGCGCCGATGACTATGTATTTGTTCCTCAGGGTCTTGTCGCTTCCCTGGATAAAACCTATCACGTTGCGGGATGTCAGTGTGTCTCCGTCCGCCTGCAGGATGCCGAACGGATCCCCGTCCTTGCCGGACAGGATATCCACTCCGTATTCCTTCAAGACTCCGGTCACATATTCAGCTGTCATTGCCTCTCCTTCGGATCCGGCCTTGCGGCCTTCCATTATCGCTGCGGAGATGGTGGAAACGTGCTCCTTGAAAGAGCTGACCGTCTCACTGTCGTCGAGTCCGGCATAGGCTCCGTTCTTGAACTGCGCTGATGCGGGAAGGATACCCGCGATGATTGCGGAGATAACCGCGATGGCTGCCGATCTTAGTCTCATTTTCCGTTCCTGTCAATTATCCAGACTCCCTGAGGGCAAAAATCCTGCCTTCTTATTTCGTCGAATGATTGTTTGATCGCAGCTTCGTCGTCGGTACCGCAGACAGCCACTACCTGATACGAACCCCGCTTCAGGATCGTGGCCGGATACCCCTTGGCTTCGAGAATCGATGCGTATTTATTCGCATTTGCAGAGTTGCCGAAAGACGCCATCACTACATAGAAGCGTTTCAGGTCTCCTGCAGGAGCTGGAGCAGCGGTTGCAGGAGCTGAAGGGGCCGTTGCAGGAGCGGTCGTGGCAGTTACCGGAGAAGAAGCCGTCGGTGTGGAAGCGGCCTGAGCTGCCGGTGTTGCCGGCGCAGGAGCTATCGCGGCAGAGTCTTCCTGAGGTTCTGCAAGTGCTTTCCTGAGGGAATCGGCGATTCGGGCGCTTTCTTCGAGCCTTATGGCTTCAGCCATCGCCGCTATCTGGTCGGAAGTCGGCCTGCCGGCCAACTTCCTGAAGAAATCGCATCCTGTAGCAGCCAGAGCTACGGGAATCAGTATGAGGACTGTTTGGATTAACTTTTTCATAACTGACAAAGTTAATCAAAAAAGTTGGAACTTGCCCTACTTGACCGGCCACGTATCAGTACGGAACATCGGAAGCGGAAGACCATTATCGGTCACCACGTTCGCCCCTTCGGGCCAATTGTGGAAAGCATACCGTGCGGCGACGGGGCTGGAAACCTCCGGAGAACTGACCAGGATGTCATTCGTGCCCCACTCTATTTCAGCCGTTGCCGGATGCCAGACTTTATCCGGACCGGCGATTTCAAATCCTCCCAACACCAGTTTCCGATGCTCTCCGTGAATCCTGAAGCCATCTCCTGCAGCAGGTCCGGTTTCAAAACTGAGCCGGATGGATGAACCCTCCGTCTTCATGCTCTTGTACCGCGGCGTGACGGGAAGCCCCTCAAAACCATAGTCATTGGCGAGGGCAAGCCAGGCAAGCCTCTCCCCCACTTCCTTCTTGAAAGGAGGATGGATACAGTCGCGATGTCCGATGTCGGTGGTGGCGGCGACCCCGGAATGAGGCAGAAGCCCTGGGATCCTGTACTGCTGTTCGACCAGCAGCGGGAGTCCGCACCCATCCGGATCGTCATAACTGTAAGGGGCTATCTGGACCAGGTAATATGGCATATCCGGATTACCCCAGAGTGCGCGCCATTCATTGACCATGGAAACCGTAATCGCCGGATAATCAGCAGCATTGACGAGATTCGCCTCGCCCTGGTACCAGATGAAACCACGGGCGGCGAAACGGCGCAGCGGATAAATCATTCCGTTGAAAAGCTGGCCGGTGTGCACTTCCTCCCAATACAGGGACTTTGACAGTGGTACATCGATGCCCGGGGTGTCCTCCAAAGCCTTGACGCTGAGCCAAGCTTCGATAGGTGTACCGCCCCAATCGGTGGCTATGAGGCCGATCGGCATGTCCGGCATGAACCGGGAAAGGGTCTTGCCGAAATGGTAGGCCGTGGCACTGAAATCCCGGAGCGTCCCCGGAGTGCTGGCTTTCCAGGAACCGCGGCAGTCCTCCTGAGGCGAGTCGGAGTTGTGCCGAGCCACGGTAAACATCCTTACCAAAGGCGTAGAAACTGCATCCTGGATGGTCTCATAAGCATTTTCCACCCGCTGATGCTCCCAACCTCCGAGCGGCATCTCCATATTGGACTGGCCGCTGCATATCCATACTTCCCCAACATAGACATTCCGGAGCACCCGTTTGTCCCCATCGCTTATGGTGACGGTATATGGACCGCCTCCCGAAGCAGGAGTGTTTACATGCACGCTCCAGCTACCGGAATCATCAGGCTTCGCGGAATACTTTTTCCCGTCCCAGGAGGTTACCACCGTAACCCTGGTGCGGTCAGAAGAACCCCACAGTTGTACAGAAGCATCACGCTGGAGCACCATTCCGTCCCCCAAAAGGCTCGGAAGCTTAACTTTGGCCGATGCCAGCAGGCAGCCTAACAAGGCCGCCATCAAGACAATCGTTTTCTTCATTACTTGGAAACAATGGCAAATGTCTGGGCAGGAAGCACGAATCTTCCGTTGGAAACAGGCTTTTTCTCCAAGCCGGAATGATAGGTTTGCAGGCTGTATCCCTCGAAAGACACAGGCAGTTTCAAGTCGATAGGATGACTCTCACTCCCGTAATTGACGAAAGCTACTGAATATGAGCCATCCGGAAGCTGTGCCGCAGTAGAAGCAACGTTTTCCGGCAAGTCGCCTTCCAGTTCCAGTATCTTGCTGCCCGCCGGGAAGTGCCTGCACATCAGGCTCCAGGTGTAGTACCACGGACGGACTTCCTCCTGGGAAGGATCTCCGAATACTTCAGCCCCGAGGATGTTCCACATCCCCCAGAGCTTGACATCCTCGATCCGGCCGGAATCGCCGTTTGAGTGCATGGCATCGTCCAGCATCCAGGCTGCCGCTGCGGAAAAACCGGAATTCATCACGCTCATAAGGAGCAACGGCATATCCAGGGCATAGAAGTCGTCATAGACCATCATGTTGCAATCGGATCCCTTGGTAAAAGGATGGCCTTCAACCCGCTTCCAATACTCCTGTGCCAGGGTGGAATCGGCAGGGTCCGAGAAATACTTGAAGCCCACCTCGCCCAGGATCACAGGCTTGTCAACCAGGGCCTTGAGCCTCTTCAGCGTCTCCTCGAACTCCCCGCTGCGCACGTAACGCTGCCCGGGATAGGCGTGCATATCGTAAATACCCACTTCCGGAACGTTTTCCACCGTTGCCTTCAGCCAGCCCTCGGCATCATACTCCGAGGCCGGATTGGCATAGTCGATGACGGCATCAGGGCCTGCGATGTCCACCTGCCCCTTCAGGGCCGGATACTTGTCCATCTCGGCCTGGAACCGGCCGACCATCTCCTTCCAGAAAGCGAAGTCTCCGTTTGTAGAAGCCCAGTTCCCGTCCGGTTCATTGAATATGACGAAGTGCTTGATGCAGGTGAAACCGTTTTCAGCCACCAGCCAGTTGAGGTGACGCACCGATGCCTCCACCCATTCCTTGGAGCCTTTCATCTCCCAGGCAGGAGGATTGTACTCCCCATACACCACCATCACGCCACGGCTTTGGCAGTATTCCAACAACTTCTTGATATTCTCTGAATTACGTCCATCTTCGAAGCCCTTCCCCGTGTAATAGGTGAAAGGGCTGTTGATCATGCAGCGGACATACTGAGGCTGCATGTAGTCAAGCCGCTCATACAGCGTATTCCAATCTTCGTCCGACAAGGCTGCCCCCCATGGAATGGCCTCATCATAGGGATCCCATTCGATGCCGTTGCCAAGATAACATGGATTGATCACCTCCTGTGTGACGGTGACCTTCACCGATTTGGTACAGGAGACGAGCAGGCCGGCCACCATGACCAGGAAGATATAGCGTGCTTTCATCGTACGGTAACGTTTTGAGCCATGACATACATTTTCGGAAGGTCCTTGCAGAAATAAGTATCCGACCTTGAGTACATGGTCTTGAAACTCTCTTCCGACACATGGCCGGGGAATACGGAGAAGTAGTGCGATCCCTGTCCCATCGGGTCATATTTGTTGCGCCAGGTAACCAGCAGGCTCATCTTCCTGCCAGCCATCGGAGCAGCGATGTTGGTGATCCAGTAATCCGCCACCTTGAAGCCTTCCACGCCGGTTTCCGTCACGCCTGCCGGCTTTTTCTTTTCCGTCGACAGTTTGGAAAGGAGCTTGAGGTTGCCCAGGAATATATCGTTCTTGATACCCTGGTAGCAGTCCATCCCGATGAAGTCCACATATTCATCGCCTGGCCAGCGGAACAGGAAATCGCTTTCCTCTTTCTTGGAGTCCATCTGTGGAGAGATGGCATAAATAAGATTGTGTACACCTGCCTTTTTAAGATAATCGACGAAATACCGCCACAGTCCGACGAATTCCTGCTCCGTGGTAGTCGATTTCCCCCACCAGCTCCAGGTCTGAGTGTGTTCGTGGAAAGGACGGATAATAATCGGGATAACCTTGCCGTCAGAACCCTTCAGGTTCTTGGCCACATCGGCCAGTTTGTCGAGCCATCCATTGAACTTCACTTGCGTGGCACTGCCGCTCTTCAAGATCTCAGCTGCCGCCTTCGATGTCTTGCCGGAATCCAGCCAGGCGTCATCTCCGGTAAGCGGATCGTTCAGGTGCAGGCAGGCCGTAATGACCATACCCCGGTCATAGGCCTCCTTCATCAGCTTGATGCGCATGGCATTCTCCACTCCTTCGGTCTCGGACCTCTCGTCCATGAACGTGGACAGGTCCAGGCTGTACACGGCCGGATAGTCTCCGCATACATCCTTGGTATCGGAGCCGCCTTCTGTCCCATACCACTTGCGACCATACATCAGGTCGTCGTGATGACCGAACATCCAGCCTTTGTCCCGGATTGCCCATAGATTGGAATACAACGCCTTGGTCTCTGCGGTAGCATTCGCATCCGCAAGGCTCAGGATTACCTCCTCCTGAGGATCTCCGTTATCCGGTTCGATCTTTTCCTTGCACCCGCAAAGCAGCGGGAACAATATCAATGTAGCGAGAAAGAAGGGTTTCATTATTCTACGATTATGTTTTCAGCCATTTTATACATAGGGGGAAGGTCTCCACAGAAGTATGTATCCGGACGGGCGTACATCTGCCTGAAAGAGTCTGCCGAAGGATGTCCTGGATACACGGAAAAATACACGCTCCCCTGCTCCATGGGATCGTATTTGTTGCTCCAGGTCACGAGCATCGACATTTTGCGGCCCGCCATCGGAGCAGCGATGTTCTCGATCCAATAATCCGGGTTCTTGAAACCCTCGACGCCAATCTCAGTAACCCCGGCAGGCTTCATTTTCCGCTCGGATACTGCGCGCAGGCATTTGAGGTTGTTCAGGAAAACCGTGTTGTTGATGCCCAGATAGCAGTCCATTCCCATGAAGTCCACGTATTCGTCACCGGGCCAGCGGAAAAGGAAATCGCTCTCCGTCTGTTTGGCGTTCATGGCGGGGGATATCGCATAGATGAAACTGTGGACGCCACGGGCTTTCATCCCATCCACCAGGAACTTCCACAGGGCGATGTATTCCGGAGCCGTGGTGCAGCTGCTGCCCCACCAGCTCCAAGGATGCCCATGTTCATGGAAAGGCCTCAGGATGATTGGAATCTGCACTCCGTCACTCCCCTTGAGGCTTTTGGCCAGGGAGGCAAGATTGTCCAGCCAGCCGTTGAACTTGACGTTGGTGGGACTTCCTTCCTTCAGGATCTCGGCCGCCACCTGATTACTGGAATTGTCCCATGAGTCGCCGCCGGTGAGCGGGTTGTTCAGGTGCATGCAGGCCATCACCACCATGCCGCGGTCGTAGGCCTCCTTGATGGTACGCAGTTTGACCGGATTCTCTTCCAGGGTCTGGAGCGGTACTTCCCGGCCGTCCATGAAAGAAGCCACATCCACCGCGAATATGCCGGGATAGTCCCCGCAGACATCCTTGGTTTCAGACCGGCCCACCTCATACTGCCACTTGCGGCCGTTGATCAGGTCATTCTGATGCCCGTATATCCATCCCTTCTCCCGGACTGCCCATAAATTGGAATAAAGAGCCTTGGTCGCAGGTGTGGCATCAGGATCGACCATCTTCAACTTCACGGACTCGACCGGATCGTCATTGCCTGCAGGGTCGTCCCGCCCGCACGAGAAAGCGAGAGGGACGACTGCAAGCATCAATATAGGAAGGATATGCTTCAGCATCATTCAGCAGGAACCTGTTTCTCGAATACCATCACATAAAGGAGCGGGCTGTTCACGAAGCGGTCGTAATCTGTCCACTCGTAACTGTGATCGTTCGAAGGGGCGTCGGCCAACGGAAGAGCCAGGGCCATGCAACCTTCAGCTATTACAAGGGCGCTCTTGCCCAGGAACTCATAGCTGCCCGGGAGGAGGATCGGCACATTGTAGGTAACTACGCTGCTGACCTTGATGGTCACGGTTCCACAAGGAGACTGTTCCGTGATGTCGTCCGGGTTGAAGGTATAAGTGGTTTCCGTATGAGGCAGCCACCCGTACCACTTGGTGCAGTCGATGCTTACAGGCTCACCTGCCTTCTTGCCCACATACATATAGTCCCAGTAACCGCCGTCAGCGCCAGGACCATAGAAGAGCTTGCCGCTCAGGCTGCCTTCCTGGGATGGAGTGAAGGTAAGGATATTGTCCTTTTCCTTGACATAATTGCCGTTCCAGCACCATGACTTCGCAGTCGTCTGGTCCTTGGTGATAGCACCTGCGGCACCGCCGTATACCCACTGTTCCTTCACCTTCCAGTCGCCCGGCAGGTCGAAGACAGGAGCCGGTGCCGGAGGTTCGACGCTGTTCTTGCCTTCCGTACCTTCAGTCTTGGAAGCTGCAGGTATCTGGTCCACAGGAGTAACAAGTACGAAGAATATGCGCGGGCGCTTGACGAACTTGTCATAATCGCTGTAGATATTGGTCCAGTCGTCTACACCTGACAGGTTGAATCCGAAGGCGTTCTTCTCGACCGTGAGTACCTTGCCTTCATACACGGTGTAGTCCCCAGATGGCAGGAACTGACCCGTGGTGGTCTTGCCGTTGGCATCGATGAAGGAAATGGTATTGTTCACGTAGTCACGTACCCAAGTGCTTTCACCTACAGGAATCTGGCGGAAGAACTTGTGCAGGTCAACATCGGTGTCACCTTCCTTGTTCACAGCAGCCTTGAACAGGCAGTTCCAATGCTTGCCGTCCACACCGCCATAGTGGATACACTTTCCGGTAGTATTGCCGTCATCGCGGATTTCATCCAGGGTAAACTCCAGATAATCATCATATTCGGCGTTAGGACCATGTCCTTCGTCCATATACCAGCACCAACTCTTGGTGGAAGGTTCCATAAGGGCACCACCACCCCACTCCGGACCGGTACCGCCCCAGACCATACTGCTGGTTATGGCATAGCAGCCCAGGATGGTTTCGGTAAATTCCGTCATGTTGATGGTATAGACACGGGACTTGCCGGTCGCCGATGTCACGGTAATCGTAGGAGCTGCGCCGGTGAAATCCAACTTGCCGCCCAGCTGGACAGAAGAAGTAGCGTTATATGAAAGCTCCAGGGTGGACACCTCCACGCTGGACATGTCAGCAACCAAGTTGGTGGCCAGCTGCACGTCGATGGTACCGGTGGTCTCATCCACTTCAGTGACCTTTGCCAGACCGGCCTGCCCGGCGAACTTGATGTTCAGGATCTTGCGGTCCTGATTCCAGCTGCCCTCCGAAATCTGGTCCCAAGGGTCCTTGGTGCAAGCGCTCAGTAACACAAGAGCGCCCATTGCAATGAATAATATACTGCGTTTCATGGTTACTTGATATTAGGGTTAAGGTCGGTCTCGGAGGCCGGAATAGGATAGAATACGATATCATCGTCAGAAGTGATGCCTTGCTCGGCCAGTGCCTTCACGGTGTGCAGGGTGCCGGTGCGACGCATGTCATAGGTGATATTGCCTTCGAAGGCCAGTTCATAGATACGCTCCATGATGACCTGGTTGCGGAACTGATCGACCGAGAGACCCGGAGGGAGGTTACCCAGACCGGCACGGTTGCGGATGTAGTTCACAAGCTCATAGGCTTTGTCGGTAGGACCGGCAGCCTCGGCATAGACCAGGGCGATGTCGGAGAAACGCATCAGGTAAGGCTTGGTGGAAGTCTTGTCTCCGGAGAATTTCGGATCCACGAACTTGCGGCAGAACGGATATGTGGCGTCATTGCCTTTCTTGTAGGTCCAGACCACATTGCCGGCTGCGTCATATACCTCGGTGCACATGAGCCAGTCCCTGCGGAGGTCTCCTTCCTCGAAGCTCTCATAGAAGGCATCCTCGGTCTTGTATTCGCTCCACCCGTCGTGGGTCGGGATATACTCATCCTTATCACCCTGCTTCAGGTACACGGTACCGCCGGAGATATAAGGAATGTACATCTTGGATATCTTGGAATACTGGCCTTCGCCGTCACCGGTGCGGTCCATGCTCATGATGAATATGTGCTCAGGGCCATCCGGATACTCGACATCGAAGATGTGCATCAAGTCCGGGTCGAAATGGTAAGTGGTCTGCTCAGGGTTGTCCACAACCTGTCCGGCATACTGCACCGCCTTGGAATAGTAATCATCCACGTTGAATGACATATCCCTGTACTGGGCTACACCGTTTGCCTTGGCAGAAGCCAGATAAAGGTAGCTCTTGGCCAGGAGGCCCTGGGCGGCTGCCTTGTCCACGCGGCCGGTCTCAGGTTTGGCGAAGTAAGGGAGCAGGCGGATAGCTTCTTCCAGGTCGGAAATGATGAAGTTCCACAACTCATCCAGCGACTCGGCCAGTCCGGCTGCGGTATCGTCCAGGGTGGCGACCACCTTCTTATGGATAGGAACGCGGCCGAAGTTGCGGGCCAGGTTGAAGTAGGAATAAGCACGCATGAAATAGGCCTCTCCGGTATAACGGTTGATCAGGCCCTGATCCATGTCCATGCCCGGCACATTCTCGATCACCGCATTGGCGCGGTTGATTGTAATGTAGGAATACTTGAAGAAGTTGCCGAGGGCGACGTTCCTCTTGAAGTTTTCCGTGGTCCAGGCGTCCAGGTCCTTGGTGCTGGCGGCGGCATCACCCTTCGGGTACAGCTCGTCGGTATTCATTCCGCCAAGGAAAACGATGGCACGGGAGTACTCGATGTAGTTGATAGCATCGTAGATGTACATGGTGGCAGCCTGTGCATCGGCCTCCGTCTTATAGAAACTCTCTTCAGAATAGAATCCGTAAGGTCTCTCGTTCAGATCGCAAGCGGCCAGGCAAATTGCTGCAAGTATGATAGCAAATATCTTTTTCATGGCTTCTCACATTAAAAGTTAAAGTCAACACCAAAGGTCCATTTCCTCAGACGAGGATAACCTCCGCTGTAGATGCCGTTGGCTCCCACTTCAGGGTCATAACCTTTGAACTTGGTAAAGGTGAACAGGTTGTCCACGGTCGAGTAGAGACGGATGCTCTCCATGAACTTGATCTGTTTGCGAAGCGGAATGGTATAACCCAGCGACACGGTCTGGACACGGATGAAAGTACCGTCTTCCACCCACCAGTCGGCGAAGCGGGTCTGGCGGTCGTCGCGGAGTTTAGGATAGTTGTTGTTAGGATTGTCGGTTGTCCAGCGGAGCGGATTGTTGTTAGGCTGGCCGAAAGCCTGGGTGTTGATGACATCATTTCCGAACACTCCGTTGAAGAAGATGCTCGCATCCAGGTTCTTCCACGCTACATCAAGGCTCAGGGAAGCCAGGAAATCCGGGTTAGGGTCTCCGATGATGCAGCGGTCATTTTCGTCCACTGTAGAGTCACCGTTGATATCGACATACTTGAATTCACCAGGTTCCGCGTCTTTTCCGGTAAGACCGGCGACGAGGCCTTCTTCCAGGCTCTGGACGATACCGTCCGTCTTGTATCCGTAGAACACGTACATCGGCTGGCCGATAGCCAGGATATTGGTGTAGCCACGGAACTGGCCTGAACTGTTCCCGTAATACTCGTACTGCATGCCGGTGTTAGGGTCGGTCATGAGACCGGACTCAACGGCATCACCCAGGCTAAGCACGCTGTTGCGGTTGCGGGTGAACATCAAGGTGCCGCCAACCCTCCAGTCACGGCTGGAATACATGATTCCGTCCACGGTGAGCTCGATACCGGTATTCCTGATCTTTCCGTCGTTCACCCACATGCGGTCGAAGCCGGATGAAGGAGCGATGTTGCGCTCACGCAGCAGGTCGTCGGTGATCTTGTCATACCAGTCGACGGTGATGTTGAGCCGGTGTCCGAACAGGCTCATATCCATACCGAAATCCAGCTGGGAAGTGGTTTCCCATTTCAGGTTGACGTTAGGAATACCTCCCCAGAGCACGTAGATTCCGTTATCACCGGTGCGGCCGACCTCTCGGCCAGGGCCGATGGCGGTCTGCCATGAACCGTTGTAATAGTACTGGTGCTGGCCATAACGGCTCAAGGTCTGGTAAGGGGAAATACCCTGGTTACCGGAAACACCGTAGGATGCGCGGAACTTGAGGACATTCAGCCAGTCCACATCCTTGAGGAAGGCTTCGTTGTGAGCGTTCCAGCTTACTGCTCCGGAAGGGAAGTATGCCCATTTGTTGCCGGCTCCGAACTTGGAGGATCCATCGGCACGGGCAGTGAAGGTAAACAGGTAGCGGTTGTCGTAGCCGTAGTTCAGACGCATGAGGCCTGATACCAGCTTGCTCTCCGAAAGGCCGTTCTCGATTTCATAGAGCTCAGGGTTACCGGCCGCAAGGTTCTCGTTGCCGAGGGTTTCGTTCACGAAGTCCTTGCCGGCAAGGCTGGAAGAACGGGCACGATAGTTTTCGAAGGAATAACCGGCCATGGCCGTCAGGTGATGCTTCTGGGCCAGCACCTTGTCGTAGGTGCCGTACACATCCACCACGATATTGTCGTCCTTGCCGTTGATGATCTGGCCGAATCCCTTGTTGAAAGTTCCTGACTCGGAATATTTCTTAGGGTTGTAGATGTCCTGGATCCTTTCGCCATGCTTGTAGTTGAACTGGCTGGTCAGGGTGAAAGCCGGGAAGATCCTCCACTCCACACCGGCATTGGCGATTACGCTGGTACCTTCGGTGGTATTGGTGGAATGCTCCTTGAGGGCGATAGGGTGGTAATAATCCTGGTCGCTGTACAGCCAGTAATTGCCCTCCGCGTCATAGACAGGGAAGATAGGGTTACGGTTGTAGGAACGGCCCGGGTTGTAATTTCGCTGGCTGTGCATGATATTGGCTCCAGCCTTGAGGATGAAGTTCTTGTACAACTTGTGGTCGACGGAGAACTTGCCGCCGAACTTCTTGTACCAGTCATCAACGAATACACCGTTGTCGTGGAAATAGTTGGCGCTGGCCAGGAAAGAAGTCTTGTCGTTGGAACTGCGCACCTGCACGGTGGTGTTGTTGGAGACAGGAGTATCCCTGAGTACCAATTCATCCCAACGGGTGTTGGTGGTCCAGGTGGTCTGCAGTTCCTGGATGGAAGGATAGTAAACGCCGTTGGCGCTCAAGGCTCCCACATACAGAGGAGTCATGCCTGCGTTCACCTTGGATTCGTTCTGGGTGATGGCCATCAGGACGGGATCCCTCCAGAGGTTAAGCTCGGAAGTCATCTGGGACAGAGTGGTCTGCTGACGCACGCTGATGCTGGTCTTGCCGGCCGCAGCCTTGTTCGTGGTGATGAGGATGACACCGTTGGCACCACGGGAACCGTAGATCGCCGATGCCGATGCATCCTTGAGTACCTCCATGGAAACGATGTCCTGCGGATTGATCTGGGACAGGTTTCCGGCATCTCCGAACGGGAAGCCGTCCACTACCAGCAGCGGGGCGTTGGATCCGTTGATGGAAGAATTACCACGTACTCGCACGATGGACGAAGCGCCCGGTTCCTGCGAGTTGTTGGTAACCTGTACACCGGCTATACGGCCCTGCATCAGGCTTTCGATGGAGTTGGCAGGCACATCGGTAAGGCCCTCGGTCTTGACCGAAGCCACCGAACCGGTGAGGTCGCTTTTCTTCATCTGGCCGTATCCGACCACCACTACGTCATCAAGCATCAAGGTGTCTTCAGCAAGGACGCAGTCTATGACCGTCCTGCCGCCGACACTTATCGACTGAGACTGATAACCCAGGATAGAGAACTCCAGGACAGCGTCCGGCGCTACCCTGGACAAGGTGTAGGTTCCATCTGGACCCGCTGTGGTTCCGTTCAAGGTCCCTGCAACCACTACCGTAGCTCCAGGAACTGCCAGACCGGACTGGTCCACGACTTTACCCCTTACGGTCAGTTGCCCGGACTGGGCCAGGGCAACGGCGCTTCCGGCACAGGCAAGGCAGAATGCCAGACCTGCGGCGAGAATCTTCTTAAAGGTAATTCCCATAATAAGGCGAGTTTGTGATTATACTTTCTTGATATATATTTTAACGTTTAATTGAACATTCGTCCAGAAGGAAGTCCAGGAGATCGTCCAACCTGCAGGTTGCGACGCAGACATTCTTGTCCGCGCACCCGTAATAGACATACAAGGTCCCGTCCAGCACAACGTTCCCGGTCGGGAACACGCAGCCCGGATAGAGACCGTCCCTCTCGTAATCCAGGTCCGGGGCGAGGATCGGCTCAGGGGTCCTGGCGAGTACTTTCAGCGGATCGTCCCGGTCCAGCAGCAAAGCACCTGCACTGTAGTCGGCCGTGCCGCCGTCGGCGACGCCGTGATAGATGACGAGCCATCCCTTTGGGGTCGGTATCGGAGGAGTGCTTCCTCCGATCTTTTCCTCCCAGGAATCCGGCCTCCCGGTTATGAGCAGGTGGCTTTCCTTGTCTTCCCAGTCCAGCAAGTCGTCCGAGAACTTGATCCAGATCGAAGGCTCGGAAACCCCGTATCCCGGCCCTACATATTCCTTAGGCCTGTGGAGCATCGCAAACCGGCCACCTATCTTTTCCGGGAACAGGATAACATCCCTGTCGTCCAGGGTCGGCTTGGTGAGCCTGCCCAGGCGGCGGAAGGTCTTGAAGTCCCTGGTCATCGCAAGGCCGGTGTTCCCCATGCTCTTCGCCCACGCCTTCGGAGCGAAGGAATCACACTCGGGAAGCCTTACGACATCGTGAGGGAAAGTCCAGTACCTTCCCGGAGGGAACGGCCTGTAGGCATATGTGACATAGAAGGTGTCGCCGAACTTCACGATCCTGGCATCTTCCACTGATCCGCTGTCCGGACCGTCTTCGCTCGGATAGAAAGCCGGCTTGTCACTCACCCTGCGGAAATGGAAGCCATCCTCGCTGACAGCGTGTCCGAAGCAGATCCTGTGCTCTTCATCATCGCCTGCGGCCCTGTAGAGCATATGGAACAGTCCGTCATCCCAGATGACCCCAGGGTTGCTGGTTACGAAATTCTCCCACCCGTTTTCCGGGTTCGGGGTCAGGATGGGATTGTGTTCGTATTTTGTAAGTTTCATCTGAAAAACAATTGGTTACTAAGAGAAAACTATGAGTATGGCAGCACATCCTGCCAGCAGCATCACCGCCCAGAAACGGTAATTGGAGTAGAACGGAACCTTCGCGAGCGCATCTGACTCAGCCTTGTAATCCGCAACCGTCCACACCGTCCCGGAGAGTTTGCCGCCGGACGGCGGAGCGCTGAACAAACTGGCTACATAGATAACTATCATGCTGAATACCAGCAGGAACGGAATGATGAGCAGGAAATGGAGGTCACCGAATATACTGTGCCGGAACAACAACATCACGACGGCCATCGCAAGGCCTGCCATGAGGCCTATGAAGGAGCCGTTTCCGTTGACGCGCCTGTTGAATATTCCCAGGAGGAAAGCAGCCACCACAGGAGGTGCTATGTAAGACAGCATTTCCTGATAATACTTGAGCAGTGAGCCGAACTTGCCGATATTCGGAGCCCATAGAGCGGCGATCAGGATTATGATCACGGAGGTTATCTTTCCTACCCGCACCAGTTTCTTCTCGTCGGTCTCCTTGCCGATCTGGGCGTAGAAGTCCATCGTGAACAATGTCGAAGTGGAATTGAGGATCGCGCTGATGGTCGATGTAAGTGCGGCCAGCAGAGCGGAGAGCATAATTCCCAGCAGGCCGGTCGGCAACAGTTTCATCACCATGGTCGGATAGATCATGTCCGGCTTCTCCATACCAGGGAAAAGATTCCTCGCAATGACTCCGGGGAATACGATGATGAAAAGGGTGAGCAGGGTGAGGAAACCAGTCAGCATCACTCCCTTCCGCCCTTCGTCGAGGTTCCTGGCGCTGAGCACTCTCTGGACGAGGGTCTGGTTGTTCGCCCAGAAATATATTCCCGAAACAGGCATTCCCACTATCAGTCCCAGCCAAGGGGTCGCGGGGTCGTCCAGAGGCCTTATCAGCTTGACGCTCAAGTCAGAGGAGGCGAAAAGCGAAGACAGGTACTCCCCTCCTCCATGCGCGAAGCAAGCCACCGTCAGGATGATGGAACCGGCTATCAGGATTATGGCCTGGATCAGCTCCGCGTTGATAGCGGAGGACAGGCCGCCCGGTATGGTGTACGAGGCAGCCAGCAGGGCGAATATCAGGATTATCAGCCTGAGGTCGGCGGCCGGGAACACGAGCTTGATGATCAGTGCGGCAGCATACAGGGCTCCGGCTGCATCCAGGAATATGTTCCCGATTATGCATATTCCGGAAAAATAGTACCTGGAGCGCTTGTCAAACCTCCTTTCCAGAAACTCCGGTATGGTGAATATCTTCGACTTGACGTAAAGCGGGAGAAGGAAGACCGCGAAGAAAACCATGACCACCACTCCCGTGAGATTGTAGTTGAACACAGCGACCCCGGTATGGTACGCATCGCCGGACTGGCCGATCAGGGTGGTGCTGGAAATGCTGGCGGCGAACAGCGAAAGACCCACTATCCACCATGGCATGGTCCTGCCTGCCAGGAAATACGATCCAGAATCCCCGCTCTTGCCGTGCCTGAGGCCCCACCAGATGATGAAAGCCAGGTACAGGACGATGATCACAATGTCAACGATTCCTATTGAAACAGATTCCATCGGATTGAACGATAATACTCCATTGCAAATATATTTAATTGAGTTTCCAATTAATTGCATTAGACTGCTAAAAGATTATATTATTTTGAAATACCAAGTTTGATATTTTCTGACAATACTTTTATCTTTGTAAAAACCCTATTTGAATATGAATGAGATACAGCAGGAGATCGTTCCCATTTCGGCAGAAGACCTGTTCATTATTCTGAATCATCCCAATGCCTCTTTCGACTACTCGGTCCACTGTCATCCCGAGTACGAGATCAACCTGGTGACCGGTTGCTCGGGAACGAGGATCGTCGGCGATTCAGAAGAAGCCTTTTCGGGATCCGACCTCGTTATGATCGGCCCGCTGCTGCCTCACGCCTGGAAATCCGACGCTGTCAGCAACCACGTGATCACCATCCAGTTCTCCGGTGACATGCTGAACTATCCGATCCTGGGCAAAAGGCTTTTCAGCCCTATCAGGCAGCTTCTGATGGACTCTTCCCGCGGTCTTTCCTTCGAGGGGGCCGAACGGAAGGCCCTTGTGGACCAGATAGTCGCCCTTACCAAGATGCAGGGCTTCCAGTCCGCTACAACCTTCCTCGGAATACTGAACATGATGGCCAACTCCAGCCGGAAGAAACTGGTGAGCAACATGTTCGAACCGGAAGAGATAGTCAGGTCCTCGAAATCCCGCCGTATTGCCAAAGTCTGCGAATACATCGAAAAGAACCACAAGGAAGACATCCGGCTGGCCGACGTGGCTGCGCTTGTGAACATGTCCGGTTCGGCATTCTCTCATTTCTTCAAGAAAAGGACCGGTATCTCATATATCACATACCTCAACAACCTGAGGGTTGCCCATGCCTGCAACCTCCTCGAGAGTACGACTCTCAGCGCTTCCGAAATCTGCTATGAATGCGGCTTCAACAACAAGTCCAACTTCATCCGGATATTCACCAGGAAAAAGGGAATGACGCCCATCCAATACCGGAAATTCATAACCCAGATGCTGATAAAGTACTGATGGTTTTGATTATCTTTGCAAGGTTTTTCAATTACGGACTATGGCAAGAGAAATAAAGTTCTCCCTCGTGTACAGGGATATGTGGCAGTCTTCGGGGAAATACGTACCACGCGTGGACCAGCTCGTGGAAGTCGCCCCGGCAATCATAGACATGGGATGCTTCGACAGGGTCGAAACCAACGGCGGCGCTTTCGAGCAGGTCAACCTGCTGTTCGGCGAGAATCCGAATATAGCCGTCCGCAGATGGACAGCCCCTTTCCATAAGGCAGGGATTCAGACACATATGCTTGAAAGAGGCCTCAACGCTCTCAGGATGAATCCCGTACCGGCTGACGTAAGGGAGCTTATGTTCAAGGTTAAGAAGAAGCAGGGCACCGACATCGCCCGTTCCTTCTGCGGCCTGAACGACCACCGCAACCTCAGGCGCAGCGTCGAGTTCGCCAAGAAGGGAGGGATGATCTCCCAGGTCGCCCTTTCCATCACCAATTCCCCGGTGCATACGGTGGAGTATTACCTTGACATCGTTGATAAGGTGGTGTCATACGGCGCCGACGAGATATGCCTCAAGGATATGGCCGGTATCGGACGTCCTACCTTCCTGGGACAGCTAGTGGCAGGCATCAAGAAGAGATTCCCGCACATCATAGTGCAGTATCACGGGCATACCGGTCCGGGATTCTCCCCTGCTTCGATGCTTGAAGTGGCTCGTGCCGGCGCGGATTACCTTGATGTGGCTGTCGAGCCTCTCTCATGGGGCAAGGTACACCCTGACGTAATTACCATCAGGGAGATGATGAAAGCGGACGGCTTCCTCGTCAAGGACCTGGATATGGATGCCTACATGGAAGTACGCCGCCTTACCCAGAAGTTCATGGATGACTTCCTCGGTTATTGGATCAATCCTTCCAACGCGAAGATGAGTTCGCTTCTGGTCGGATGCGGCCTGCCTGGTGGCATGATGGGATCGATGATGGCGGACCTGAAGGGATTCCAGGGAGCGATCAATGCCGCCGAAAGGGCTCACGGCCGTCCTGAAATCAGCCTTGACACGTTGATGGTCAAATTGTTCCAGGAAGTCGAATATGTATGGCCACGCCTCGGTTATCCACCTCTCGTTACCCCGTTCAGCCAGTATGTCAAGAACACTGCCCTGATGAACCTGCTGAACACCCTCAACGGCAAGCCTCGCTGGACCACCATAGACAAGGACACCTGGGGCATGATCCTTGGAAAAATGGGCAAGCTTCCTGGGGAACTTGCTCCTGAGATCGTCGCCCTCGCAAAGGAGAAGGGGCTGGAATTCTACACCGGAGACCCTCAGGAGCCGTATCCGGACGAGCTTCCGAAGTTCCGCAAGATGATGGAGGAAGAAGGCTGGGATTGCGGCGAGGACGATGAAGAACTCTTCGAACTGGCAATGCACGAACGCCAGTACAGGGATTACAAGAGCGGAGTGGCGAAGCAGCGCTTCAATGCCGAGCTCGCCGACCTGAAGGCCAAGGCGAATGCTCCGATCGAGGTCAAGAGACCTGTAGTGGAGATGCCGAAATTCGACGTCGAAGAATACGCAAAGCGCTATCCTCACGCCGTTCCGGTCCAGGCTCCTGTCAAGGGACAGCTCCTGTGGCAGGTCGATGTGGAAGACGCCGGCGCAGCTCCGGTGGCAGGAACTCCGGTCAAGGCGGGGAAAGGCATGGGCTTCGTCCAAACATATTACGGGATGGAAGAACTCATTCCGGCCGTCAACGGCAGGATAGTGGCAGTCCTCGGCAAACAGGGCGAGAAAGTCGAAAAAGGCGAGATAGTCGCCTTCGTGGAAGGCAACGCGGAAGATGCAGACTGAGCCCCATCCCTTCGAGCCATTCCTTCCGGCCAATGCCAAAGTCCTGATGCTGGGGAGTTTCCCTCCCCAGGAGAAAAGATGGAGCATAAAGTTCTATTACCCGAACTTCATCAATGACATGTGGCGCATCATCGGCCTTGTATTCTTCGGAGACAAGGACCGGTTCGTCGATGCCTCCGCCAGGAAGTTCAAGCTGGAGGAGATCGTGGATTTCTGCTCTTCCAAAGGCATAGCCATGTATGACACCGCCTGCGAGGTACGAAGGCTCAGGGACAACGCTTCCGACAAATTCCTGGAAGTAGTGACTCCGACAGATATTCCCGCCCTCCTGCGAAAGATCCCTGAATGCAAAGCCATAGTCACAACCGGAGAAAAAGCTACGATGACTCTCTGCGAAACGTTCGGAACCACTCCTCCGGCAGTCGGTGATTATTCCCCTATGACAATGGACGGCCGAAGCCTGCGTCTTTACAGGATGCCGTCTTCTTCACGTGCATATCCGCTTCCATTAAATGGAAAAGCCGCCGTGTACCGGCGGCTTTTCGAAGATATCGGAATGCTTCCTTAGTGTTTCTTACTCCTTGACGCACCTTACGGATGAACCGTTGGCCCTACCCATACTGATGTCGGTACGGGCATCATCGCCGTAGAAATTGAGGCAGAATGCGCTGACTCCGTTAGGCGCTGAAGCCCAGTAGTAACCACGCTCCTTGCGGTAAGTCTCCACGCCGGTGTCGCAGAGACGCAGACCGGCTGCAGGAAGGAATATCGCATTGACGGAAGCGGAGTAAGGATATTCGCCGCTGAACCACATTCCGGATACACCGGAATCCAAGGTTACGATAGAGGAATGGTTGCCGGCGCCAAGGGCTGAGAGTTCTTTCCAGGTAGGAACCCTCCAGCCGGCAGGACAAGGATCCAGGCTGGTCTTGTCAGGTTCGATGTCACCCTCCCTGTTCCAGAAATGGTCATTCATGACCTCGGCCCAGTCGTTCGGGGAAACGGTGTTCGTGAAGAAAGAATTAGAGTTGATTCCCGAATTACCTTCCCCGGCCTCGACAGGTCCCGGAACTATCTCAGGGACAGTCGTGTCGTAATCGGAAGAATAACCCTGGCCGTAGCGCCTTCCCCACTGGTAGAGCTTGCCGTAAGGGAATCCCTTGGCGTCATCGGTTGCAGCCTCGAAGCCGCAGTTCACCGGCGCCCAGATGGCTCCTGCAATGTACAATCCCTCACCATGGTTGACTCCATTCTCCACATAGTAAACCGGATTCACGGTAACGAAGCATGTGGCGAAGAATCCGCCGTCAACGGTTTTGACGGTGATAGTAGCGGTTCCAGCCTTCAATGCTGTGATCTTGCCGTTGTCAACGATGGCCACGGACTCATCGCTGGAAGACCACTGGACCTGCTTGTTGGCAGCGTCGCTCGGTTCAACCTTGGCGGTAACCTTCTCGCTTTCACCCACACGGAGAGCGAGGCTGACCCTGCTGATTATGACTCCCGTAACGGAAGCCTGTCCGTCCCTGACGCAGCGTACGGTGTGTCCGTAAGCCCTTGACTTTGACATGATTCCAGTGCCTGTAGCATGGACGTAGAATAACTTTGCCTTCGTGCCGTCAACGGTAGAAGTCCAGTAGAAGCCTATTTCGTCCCTCCTGTTGAACTTGCCGTCAGTGACGTTGTTGAATCCCGCGAGAGGGAGGAAACCCTTCTCTTCCAGGAGACTCTGAGCCTCGATTTCAGTAGGGACCCTCCAGCCGACAGGGCATGGGTCGTAATCCGACTTCACAGGGGCCTCTACGGTGCCGAGATTCCAGAGTTTCGGATCCGGTTCGACGGTCCAGTCGAAAGGCTCTTCACTCTGGGCGTAGAACTTACCCTTGTTAGCTTCCTGCTGTCCCTGCTCGATGGTGACGGTACCGTGGATAACCTCAGGAACGGTTGCATCGAACTCGGCATCGGAGCCCTGGCCGTAGAATCTTCCCCACTGGTAGAACTTGCCGTAAGGATATCCGATACTCTCATCTGTAGCAGGCTCGAAGCCACAGTTGACAGGAGCCCAGATGACACCGTTCTTCTCTATACCTTCACCGAAGCATATTCCGTTCTCGATGTAGGAATTCGCATCGAAGGCGTAGCAGATACTGGTGTAGTTGGACTGGATCTCATTGCCGTAAGTGTCGGTGACAAGGAGGGAAACAGCCACAGCCTGTTCAGCGACGATACCGGAAACTACAGCGGTGACAAGGATGGTTCCCGACTCAGGGCAGGATATCGACTTGATGAGCATGCCAGGATTGGTCGCCCTGGTAGCCACCGACCTGAGCACGAACGAAACGGAAGCTTTCTCATCTGTAATAGCCTTTACGAGAGGCGCTGCAAGCGATGCAGGCCTGATCTCATACTTCATCTCAACCGTTTCCGGGATAACCTTGATCCTTACCTGTCCATCGGAATAATCCGGAACGTAAACCACTGAGTTTATCTTGTTCATCAGAGCGGTCATCTGTTCCTTGATCACCGCGAGAGCGGTCTCAAGTGCAGAGACCCTGGAAGTAAGGTTCTCTACCTGGCCCTTGAGTATCCCGACGTCGGTAGACAGTCCGAGCACGGTATCAGCCATACTGCTCACGGTCGTGCTGAGAGTTGTGACGGCGGTATCGAGTTTGGATACCTTGGTTCCAAGCGCATCGACGGTGGTCTGGAGCTCATCGAGTTCGGTGCGCATATCCTGCTGAGCCTTCGTAACTTCGGCCTTGAAAGCATTGAACTCATCTTCTTTGACTGCACCCTGGAGGTCTGCCAGCTTCTTGTTGATGTCCACGAGGGCGCTGTCATAGACAGCCTTCAGGGCATCGAAATCAGTCTGGGCTACCTTGCCGTTGACCATCGCCAGGAGCCTGGTCACGTCTCCGTTGTACTTAGTCGTGAAGGCAGCATACTCTTCCTTCGACACAAAGCCGGCAAGCTGGGTCAGGATCTGAGCTACGGCAGCGTCATTGGAAGTCTTGTAGGCGTTGAATTCTTCCTCGGTGAGAAGGAGACCGACCTTGGACTTGAGATCCTCGAGAGTGGTCTTCAGAGTGGCCAGTTCTTCTGCGCAGTTGCAGTTTTCCAGGCCAGCGACCTTGTTCTCCACCGCAGTAAGGGAGCTGTTGAAAGCAGCGAGCTGGGACTTGAGGTTCACGATCTCGGAACTCTCGAGCGCATCCAGCCTTGCCTTCAACTCGTCGTAGTCGCCGCATGCACCAGGTTCATCGATACAGGAGACACTCATAAGCGCTCCTGCGATGAGGGCTGCGGAGAGACACAGTGTTGAAAATAAACGTTTCATGATAATTGAATATTAAAAAGATAATTTCCTGTAACCTATTCCTTCCGCGAGGCCTCGAACTCGGCCTTTACCTGTTCGATGATAGGCTCAGCCTTGGCATAGCCGTTGGCTGGAGCGTTCCACACGGTAGCGAATAGTATGATTCCGATGATGCCGATGATTATCGCGACCTCGAACACTGAATTCCATCCGAGTTTGTCAGCGATAGCACCGAAGGCGAGACCGGAAACGGCCGTACTGGCATATCCGAGAATACCTGCCAGTCCGTTTGCGGAAGCAGCCACTCTCTTGGTAGCCTGGTTGGAGAGAGAAATGCCCACAAGGGCCTGAGGCATATATATGAAGAAACTTGCCATTATTATCCATACCACGGCAAGTCCGTTGAGTCTGTGAGGGGTGAGCCAGAAAAGGAAGAAGCAGAGGGTCGCTCCCGCAAGTCCGATCAGGCAGGTCCGGTGAGCCTTGCTCTTGAAGAACTTGTCGGTAGCCCAGCCGGCGAGCAAGGTTCCCACGATGCCTCCGACAAGTTCGGAAGCTGCCACAACGGTGGAGGCGGTGCTTATATTCAGTCCCCTGTCCTGTGTCAGGAAGGTGGCGCCCCAGTCCAGGATGGTGAATCTCAGGACATATACGAAGAAATTGGCTATAGCCACGATCCAGATTATCTTGTTCTTGAACACCATCTCCTTGACGAGCTTGTTGTAGCACAAGATGCTGAACTTAGGATCTTCCACGGTCACTTCCTTTTCAGGGGCATCCTCGTCCATGGTCTCCGGGTCAGGCAGCCCGACCGATGCAGGGGTGTCCTTAAGTCCGAAGAACAGCAATGCGGCTCCGGCGATGGCCAGTATGGCAGGCACGAAGAAGCACCACTGCCAGGACTGGTATCCGAAAGGCTTGAGGATAAGTGAGCCGCAGATTATCGCCACGAGGCCGGCTCCGATGGAATGGGAGCTGTTCCAGATGGACTGCTTGAATGCAAGTTCTGACGG
>JAEEGH010000991.1_pt1 | contig 85880 bp, 66 predicted proteins | sample 9134181 | NCBI WGS metagenome assembly JAEEGH01 (sample SAMN16246544, study PRJNA631951) | gut metagenome | biome: gut microbiome; feature: rumen; material: DP-attached | host: Bos | place: Iran: Karaj | collected 2018-10 | reverse complement strand
ATGTACGAGCGGTGTAGATAGCCATACCGATCGCAAGTTCCGCAACAGCGTTTGCGTTTACGCCGGGGGTGTTCATAACGACGATGCCTTTCTCTTTTGCAGCTGCACAGTCAACGTTGTCGAATCCTGCGCCGCCTCTGACTACGATCTTGAGTTCCGGAGCAGCGTCCATGATCTCTTTCGTGATTTTGTCGCTTCTGATGATGATAGCGTTTACATCTTTGACAGCCGCTTTGAGTTCGTCGACGGAAGTGTACTTTTCAAGTTTGCGGAATTCGTAACCTGCCGCATTACAGATCTCTTCGATTTTTGCAACAGCTTTTGCTGCAAAAGGTTTTTCGGTAGCAAGAAGAACTTTTTTCATATTAACCTCCATAAAGTGTTAAAAAGAACAACGCGGCTATCTAATATTTTAAAAAGTGCTTTGTCAAATATATTTAAAGCGAGAGTATTCCTGATGACCTCAGCTCGTTAACGGCGGCCTCCACGGAGCCGTTTTTAGCCTCTGAAAGGTGCATGGATACTAGGTTTTGCGCATTTTTAAGGTTTTCAAGATCGTCACCCTTAGATTTAACGAGGGCCAGCATTCCTGATTTCGTCAAAAGCTCCAATTCATGCAGGTTTCGCGATATGTCAAGATCAGGGAAATAACAGACAAATGCTCCGAGTGCAAAAAGGGCTTTTTCAAGCTCCACCGCGAAATTTTCGCTGTTGACAGTGATCACAGCCGCTTTGTGTCCGAATCTGCGTTCACGTTCCGACTCGCCGATTTTTGCCGCCGAAGGTGCGTCGGATAAAGGTTCGAGGATTATCCCGCCGCCGCGGATCTCGTAGTCACAGACGATGACGAACCTGCCTGTTTCCTGATTGTCGCCGATAAGATCAAATGCGATAGGCCTTCCGGCTTCGAAAACACATTCCGCAGCCTCGAATTTTCCGACTTCCGAGCCGCTTTTGCTTTCAAGAGACGATGTGTCGATAAGTTTCGTCACTTCGACAAGTCTGAGGGTCGTTCTCGCAGTTCCGATCTTGATGAAGTAAGTGTGCTCCCTGTTCAAAGGAACGCTTCCAAGCCAGAAGACCGCCGCTTTGAAGCGTGACGCACTTTCAGGCGCCGGTTCCGAAGCCTTTGCGACAAGTTCTCCGCGGGTCGCATATATCTGCTCGTCAAGCGTAAAACCTACAGTCTCCCCTGCCTCGGCCGATATTCTGTCACTTTCAGGGAAATTCTCTATTTTAGCGACACAGCTTCTTTTGCCGGACGGGAAAAATATCACTTCGTCGCCCTGCCTCAAAGTTCCGCTGCTCACAGTTCCCGCATAGATCCTGCGGTTGTCGCCGCTTTCGGTAAAACGGTAGATATCCTGCAGGAACATTCTGAAAGGCTGTTTCGCACTGTGTTCCTTTGCCTTGAAGACATCAAGGAATCCGTAGAGCGTTTTTCCTTCATACCAAGGCATGTTCGGACTCTTTGCACTAAGGTTGTCGCCGTTTATGCCGCTTACCGGGACGAATCCGAGCGGAGTTATCCCGATCTCCGACAAAAATCCGCTGTATTCCTCTTTGATCTTCGTGAAAACTTCCTCAGAGTAGCCGGCAAGATCCATTTTGTTGACCAGAACGACGATCTGCCTTATCCCCAGGATAGAGAGCATATAGCCGTGACGCCTTGAATTTTCGCGGACTCCCTCATCGGCTGCTATCACAAGAAAGGCGGCTTCCGCCCTGCTCGCTCCGGTGACCATGTTTTTCAGGAATTCGATGTGACCCGGGGCGTCAATGATGACGAAATCGCGTTTTTTAGTGCTGAAAAAGACTCTCGCCGTGTCGATCGTGATCCCCTGAGACTGCTCGTCTTTGAGAGCGTCAATGAGAAAGGCGTATTCAAAGGGGCGGGAATTGAGCCTGCAATAGTTCTTTATCGCCTCAAGTTTTCCTTCGGGGAGGCTTCCGGTCTCACTCAGGAGCCGGCCGATTATAGTGCTTTTTCCGTGGTCGACATGTCCTGCAAAGACAATGGGGAATTTTTCAGTCTGCATGCTCTGCTCCAAAATCTGAAATTATTTCACACACCTGAAACCGAAATCTATGGCCGGATCGTCAAGTTTTGCCGAACTTCTGAACGATGCGCGGGTATGGCTCTCGCCGTATATGTATGAGCCTCCGCGGACTGATCTGTATTTGTCCTTTTCCGGTTCCGACGGGCCCTGGGTATCTTTTTGGCCGGCCTCGGCTGTCGAATAAAAATTCTTTTCATACCAGTCGGCCGTATACTCAGCGACATTGCCTGAGAGGTCATAGATCCCGTGTTCCGAGACCCCCTGCGGCTTTGAACCGACCGGTGAAGTCGTGTTCGAACCGCATCCGTTCGCGCTGCTTTTCATAACAGTGTTGTCGCAGCTTGCCTCAGGAGCGTCTCCCCAAGGATATATCTGCGCTTTGCCCGATCTTGCGGCGTTTTCCCATTCAGCCTCGGTCGGAAGACGCTTCCCGAGCCATTCGCAGTAAGCTTTCGCGCCATACCATGTCACGCAGTTCGCAGGGTGGTTCTTTCTGTCCGGATTTCCGATGTTGCACTGGTATGAATCAGCCGATGTGCGGTAATGCGGTCTTTCCTGGTCGTCGTTGCTGCATGCGTTTTCAGCCATGCACTTTTCAAAAAGCTCGACCGGCACTTCGAATTTATCCATCGAATAAGCCGAGAGTTCGACATTATGCGCAGGCACCGCATCTTCAGGACAGCTTTTTTCGGCATCTTTGTCGCACCCCATTCTGAAAGTTCCAGCCGGGATCGCGGCACTTCCCGGGACACAGTCGCTTTCATCGACCCATCTTCCGTTTTTGCAGATCTGTTTCAGGAATTTTTCACTGTCTCCGGGGCATACTTTGAACTGGGTCCCGCCTTCATAAAGGAGAGCGCCGCCTGAATAACAGAAGGATTCCGGCTCACCGCCGTCTTCATCGGGCGTCTCCTGTTCCGTATCGTTCACTATGGCATCGGGAAGCTCTTCCTCAGCGGTGTCGCCTCCTGTCTCATTGTCATTCGACGGATCGTTCGCATCATCGTCATCACTTCCGCAAGCCGCGAAAAAAAGGGCTAAAATCATGCAAATGAAGGCTGTTTTTTTCATCACGCACTCCTTTTTTTGTTGATATTGTTGTATATCTCAAGCATCAGTTCTTCTTCCGTAAAAGGCTTTGACAGACATCCGTCGAAACCGTTCTGCATTATCTCCTCTCTATTCCTCTTCATGGTGTATGTCGTTCCCGCTATTACCGGCGTATAGCTGCCGTTTTGCGCTTCAGCAGCACGGATCGACTTGATCGTCTCGATCCCGTCCATGACAGGCATTCTGATGTCGAGCAGAATCGTATCGAAATCGTTCTTTTCCAGTATCTCGAGAGCCTCCTTTCCGTTAGAAGCACTCACAACATGAGCCCCTCTTTTATAAAGCAGTGCCGTAACGAACTTGAGATTGGTCTCGTTGTCTTCGACACAGAGGACATTTTTGCCCTCAAGAAATTTTTCAGGGACAGATCTGTATTCCTGCACAGACTTATCCCAGTCTTCATCAGGCAGAACGAGCGGCAGTTCAAAGAAAAAGGTCGTCCCGGCTTCGGGAGCATTCGACCTCGCACCTATCTCACCGCCCATCATAGTCACCAGACTTTTGCATATCGCAAGCCCGAGTCCGGCGCCGCGATACTGCTTTTTAAGAGTCGAATCGAGCTGGTAGAACTGATTGAAAATGAAAGGCATCTTGTCTTCCGGGATACCGATACCGCTGTCCTTCACTTCGAAAAGAACAGATTCTCCGCGGTCCGAAGAAACTTTGCGGCAAGTGACAGAAATGAGCCCCGAATGAGTGAACTTCCATGCGTTTGAAAGCAGGTTGTTGAGGATCTGCAGGATCCTGTTCTTATCACCGACTACGAACTTCGGAAGCGCTTTATCGACAGTCACCTCGATCCTGAGATCTTTCAACTTCATACGCGGCTTGAAGTTAGCCTCTGCGGCGCCGATAAGCTCTACAAGAGAATAAGGCTTGCTTTCGATCGTCATTTTGCGTGATTTTATCAGCGTCATGTCAAAGAGGTCGCTCACGATATTGTTAAGCACTTCGCAGCTTGATTTAGCGTATTTGATATAATCCTTCTGCTCTTCGTTGAGAGGGCTCTCCTGAAGCATAGAGAGCATCCCGTAGATACCGTTGATCGGAGTCCTGATTTCGTGGCTCATGTTGGAAAGAAACTCAGATTTTGCCTTGCCGGCCTCCATCTCAACGATTTTTTCAGCCTGTTCCTTTTCGAAATTGACCTTATTGATGAAAGATTTCAGACTTTCACTGTAGGCTATGTGGTTTATAAAGAGCGCAACAACGATAGTGCTTGTGATATCGGAAATTATCCCCGGATATATCTCTTTGACATTCGGGACAAGAAACCAGATGGAAATAAGATCAAGCACACACAACAGCACCGAATGGATAAAATATTCACTCATCCTGATCTTGAAGGACGATGCCAGAACGAGCACTGCCACAAACACAGTCGTCAGATTCTGGTAAAGCGCAAGGCAGGGCGCCGATGTCGTCAGGGCATAAAGATAGGCAAGGGAAAAAAAGACGCGCCAGAAAATGTTGTAAAAGCGACTTTCCGGCGGAAGACCAATCTTTCTGCTTTTCACAAGACCGGCTATAAGCAGCATCGGAAAAACGATGCACGAAATCAAATGGATGACAGTGACTTCAGTGTATCCGAACTGTGAAAAAAGCTCTCTCGAATACAAAAACCTATAGAAATCCAGGATAAGAAGCGGGAAATTTATGATAGAGAGCGCGGCTGAAATGTGCAGCGACCTCTTGAAGTTGACGAAATCATTGTCGATATCGAACTTACGCAACAATTCCGCATCGTAACCTTTTCTTATATTCAACGGCATATTTCCACTCCTTAAAAACAAAAAACGGGAAATTATAGCCGCTTTTCAGTGAAAATCCATTGCGGAAGAGAGAAAGGGCAAAAGAAATCCTTATTCAGCCTTGGGATTTTCGACTTTTCCGATGAAAAGGATCGATCCTGTCCTGTCGTCGCGGATCACGAAAACGAACGGACGTGTCGCAAAAAATCCGGAAGGCATCGCGTTTTCGCCGACTTCGACTACCGTGACTGCCGCCGCTTCAGTCCCTTCTTCGTTCACATCAATGAATGTCTTGTGGTAAATATCGGAAATGAAGGGAGCGTGCGGTTCACTGGCGATATTCATGAGTGCGCCGTCGACAAAAGCCTTTTCCATGCCGAGACTTTTGAATACATCGACAAGCGATTTTTCGTAAGCGAACTTGTATTTCGGGAGCTGAACCGGAAATGAGCGTTCTTCAAGCTGCGAAATATATGAATCGAAGCCGTTTTCAGCGATTTTTGCGATAAAATCGTCGATATTTGATTTATTGTCATAAGTCGGAACTATGCCGTAAAATGCGAAAACGCCGCGTCCGTAGGGAAGTCTGACAACGGAATAGCCGTTTTCATCGCCCCAGTCTGACGAATAACTGTAAAAATCAGGAACTTCCTGATCGTAGGAGAATCCCATGTAGTCCGCTTTGCCTTCACTTCCGTCGGAAAGCATGAAAGTTCCTTCATAAGTGCTCTCTTTATTGAAAGAGGTCGTCCACGCAGCCTTGAAATAGACCGCGTTGATGAGGTACATGATCGTGTTCGGACCTATCTCATCAATGACTTTATCGATCTTTTCATGCGTTTTTTCGGAAACCCATGAATTGATCTTGCCGACAGTCGCTTCATCCTGAAAATCTTCGGTAAAAAACGTCGCGTCATAAAATTCAGTGAGAACATCAACAAAATCCTGCTTTACATCAGGTGCAAAAACGTCATCCATCCAGACAGAGTCCGCGATTTCAAGCGCCAGATCCTTGTCGGCTTCTACCAGGCTTGCGATAAGCTGTGCAAACTGCTCGTTGACATCAGGAAGTTCCATTTCGCCGAAACCGAGGACTTCTTTCATTTCGTCAAGGTTTTCGCCCGTTGCGCCGTTTGTGACCATAGCCATCGCGATCGAGATCGAAAGCGGGGATATCATCATGTTTTTACCTGCTTCACCAGCTGCAAGCCTGCTGAAGATCTTCATTCCGAGGTCGTTGTTTGCATTAACGACATCTTTGGAAACTTTTTCAGCGTGCCCGTCCGCCTTTTTGTATTTTGCTTCCCAGCTGCCGCCTTCTTCCGGATCGGTCGGATCGGTAGGATCTGTCGGGTCGGTAGGATTCGTCGGCTCTCCGGTATCGGTATCGCCCGTGTCGGTCGGATCTGTGGTGTCAGTGTCGCCCGTGTCCACAGTGTCCTTTTTTTCGCTGGTGTTGCTGCACGAAACAAGGAAAATCATCGCCAAGATCGTGAAAAGAATCATGAATTTTTTCATTTTGATCTCCATTAAAAGTTTCCAAAACTATTTATTCAGCACTCGGATTCTCGACTTTTCCGATGAAAAGAATCGAGCCGGTTCTGTCGTCGCGGATGACAAATACGAACGGACGGTCTGCAAAAAATCCATCCGCACTTAATTTGTCGCTGTATTCAACTGCCGTGACAGCCGCAGCTTCAGTGCCCGCTTCGTTGACTTCGATAAACGTTTTGTGAAGTATGTTGGAAATTAAAGGATCGTGCGGAAGATCGGCGATATTGTGGAATCCGCCTTCGACAAATGCCTTTTCCATCCCGAGTTCCTTGAATATTTCAACAAGCGACTTCTCGTATTCAAACCTGAATTTCGGAAGTTTAATCGGAAAATCTTCCTGTTCATGCAAAAGTTCCGCATAGTGGTCAAAACCGTTTTCAGCGATTTTTGCGATGAAATCATCAATATTAGACTTGTTTTCGAATGTTGGAACTATGCCGTAAAATGCGAAAACGTCGCGTCCGTACGGGATTCTAACCATTGCGAGACCTTCTTCCCAGTCTGACGAATATGCAAGAAGCTTCGGAGCTTCTTCTTCCTCACTGAAACTCATGAAATCGGCTTTGGTTTCAGTTCCGTCCGAAAGAGTGAATGTTCCCTCGTAAGTATTTTCTTCGTTGAAAGCGGTCGTCCACGCAGCCTTGAAATAGATCGCGTTTATGAGATACATAACGACATCTTCGCCGATTTCTTTAACGATTTCATCGATTTTGCCGTTTGTTTTCTCTGAAACCCACGCATTGATGTTTTCAACAGTGAAACCTTCTGCAAAAATTTCGGCATCGTAGAAATCCTTGAGAACATCGGTGAAAGCCGCTTTGACATCAAGCGAGAAGTCTTCGCGCATCCAGACAGAATTTGCAATATCAAGAACAAGGTCTTTATCCGCCGCGACAAGGCTTGCGATAAGGTGCATGAACTGCTCGTTGACATCGGGAAGTTCCATTTCGCCGAAACCGAGGACTTCTTTCATTTCGTCAAGGTTGTCTCCCGATGCGCCGTTTGTGCTCATCGCCATCGCAATAGAGATCGAAAGCGGGGAGATCATCATGTTTTTGCCTGCTTCAGCTGCCGCAAGTTTGCTGAACATCTTCATTCCGAGGTCGTTGTTTGCTTTTACAATGTCTTCAGAAACTTTTTCAGCGTGCTCGTCAGCCTTTTTGTACTTGGCTTCCCAGTTGCCGCCCTCTTCCGGATCGGTAGGATCGGTAGGATCAGTCGGATCGGTAGGATCAGTCGGGTTTGTCGGCTCTGCCGGATCGGTGTCGCCTGTGTCTCCCGTGTCGGTCGGATCGGTCTGGGTATCACCCGTATCGACCGTCGTGTCGCCCGTGTCTGTTTGGTCGTCATCTTTGCTCGATCCGCCGCATGAAACGAGGAAGAACATCGCCAAAACCGTGAAAAGAATCATGAATTTCTTCATTTTGATCTCCATCAAAAAAAAGTTACTCAAACTGCAAAAAAACATTCAACACATATTTAGTTACATGAACCACCAATTTTTCTGACTCAAAATCAAAAAAATTTTTTTAATTGAAGCTCCACTCCGTTCCGTTCGGCGTGTCTTGGATAGAAATTCCTTTTTCAAGAAGTTCTTCGCGCATTTTGTCGGCCATTTCGAAATTTTTCTCGGCGCGGTAAGCCTTTCTTTTGTTTATGATTTCCTCGATTTCATCTTTCGAAATGCCGTAGCGGACTATCTGTATCTCTTTGATTTCATTTGTGATTTCATCAGGATCTCTGAGAAGGACTCCCATGACTCCGCCTACTTCCTTAATCGCTTCGGCAAAGCCCGCACATTCATCGGGAGTCGGTCTTGTCTTTTTGGAAACAAGGACTTCGTTCAAGTGTTTGAAGAGGTTGAAAAGTGCCGCAACGACTCTTGCGCTGTTGAAGTCGTCATCCATAGCCTCTTTGAATTCGTTAATAAATTCGGCAGCTTTTTCGTTTCTTACCGGTTTTGCCGCCTTTGCCGCAAACTGGTTCAGAGTTTTCAGAGTGTTGTAGAAGTAGCAGATCTTCTTTTCGGTATCTTTCAAATTCGCCATCGAGAAGTCGATTGGCGTGCGGTAGTGCGTCGAAAGCATGAAGTAGCGCAGAACTTCGGCGTGATACTGCTTGAGGGCGTCCTCTACCGTGATGAAGTTGTGGAGCGATTTGCTCATCTTCTCGCCTTCAACAGTGAGGAAACCGTTGTGGACCCAGTATTTCGCGAAAGGTTTGCCTGTCGCGCATTCAGCCTGGGCGATCTCGTTTTCGTGATGCGGGAAGATGAGGTCTCTGCCGCCTGCGTGGATATCGAAAGATTCTCCGAGATACTTCGTGCTCATCGCGCTGCATTCGATGTGCCAGCCCGGTCTTCCTTCGCCCCACGGGCTTTCCCACTTCGGTTCGCCGGGTTTCGAAGCTTTCCAGAGAGCGAAATCGAGCGGATTCTGTTTGCTTTCTTCAACGTCGAAACGTGTCCCGCTTATCATCTCATCGAGCTTTCTGCCGCTCAGTTTGCCGTAGCCTTTGAACTTTTCGACTGCGAAATATACGCTGCCGTCGGAAGTCGCATACGCAAAACCTTTGTCGATAAGTTTCTGCACCATCGAAATGATCTCGCCGATATGCGCAGTAGCCTTAGGTTCGACATCGGGACGAGCAAGTCCCAGAGCGTCCATCGCCTTGTAGAAAGCCTCGATATTTTCTTCAGTCAAAGCGCGGAAATCGATCCCTCTTTCGTTTGCGCGGGCAATTATCTTGTCATCGATATCGGTGAAATTTCTGACGTAAGTCACTGAATATCCTGAATATTTAAGATAATTTACGATGAGATCTATCGCGACTTCCTTCCTTGCGTGTCCGATGTGCGGTTTGTCGTAAACAGTCATTCCGCAGGCGTAAAGGCCGACGTTTTTGCCGTTCAAAGGAACGAAATCTTCTTTCTTTTCACTCATCGAATTGTAGATCCTAAGCATTTTTCACTCCATAAAAGTTCCTAAAAAGCGGAATATTATACGCAAAACATATTTTTGTTCAAAAAAACTTTGGATCACAGATATTACGAAAATTACTAAAAACTTTTTTTAAAACTCCGTTCCATTATAATTCCGCGGTTTTTGACCCGTCTGTATCTCGAATCGTTCCCTCGCCACAATGGAGAGGGAATAAAAGGGTGAGGTCAGGAGAAAGATTAGAGGTTTTCAGGAGGATAAAATGAAAAAAATCACGGCTGAAATTTTTGTTTTGAAGGATTGTGTTGGAAAACTTATCAACGATATCGACACAGATATGATTTTCCACAACAAGTATCTTTCGATCGTCGACATCAACCTGATGGGACAGTACGCGCTCGACAACCTTGAAGGCTACAAGGATTTTTCGAAAAAAGTAAAACCCGGAATGATCGTTGTCGCAGGTGAAAACTTCGGTGCGGGAAGCAGCCGTCAGCAGGCGGTCGACTGCTTTATTTCCTTGAATTTACAGGGAGTTGCGGCAAAATCTTTCGGCGCGATCTACAAAAGGAATATCATCAACACCGGTTTCCCGATGATTGAAATTCTCGATATCGCCGACGATGCGCTTGAAACAGGAAAAACTCTCGATTTCGACATTGAATCGGGTGAAATCCTTGATAACAGCAAAGTCGCAGGTCACTTCAAAAAATTCTCAACAGTACAAAAGGATATCATCGAAAAGAAAGGTCTTCTCAACTGCATTTAACTGTGAAAAATAAATATCCCCAAGTTAAATAGAAAAATTGCTTTTTAGGGAACTTCTTGATATAAAAACTGCAAAAATGTTCCCTAAAAGGAGAGCGCGATGAGTGAAACTTTGGATGAAATAAGGATTCTGCTGCAGCAAAAAGGAGAATGTCAGGCACGGTTGAATCTTCTGCCTTACGACGGAACACCCGAAATTAAAAAGTCGTCAAGCGGAAGCTATATATATGTGCGGAAGCGTGTCGGCAGCAGGATTACATCGACTTATGTCGGAGCTTATTCCGACGAGCTTTTTCAGCTTCTTCTGCGGAATACAAAAGAAGCCCGAGAGCTCAAAAAACAGATGCGTCACATCGATAAAAAGCTGGCCGAACTCGGATACGAAGATAACGAGCTCCCGCTTTCAGTGCAGAAAAACCTTGATTTCGCCCGTGTGAATATGAAAGCCAACATTTACGATCAGGCAGTTCTTGAAGGAGTCGCGACATCATTTCCGCAAACAGAAGAAATCATTGAAAACGGCAAAGTTTCAGGCATGACGGCGACAGATGTGCAGAAAATTCTTAATTTGAAGCACGCATGGGAGTTTATTCTCGACCGCAATGTCATCCAGAGCAAAACGGATTATTATCTGCTCTGTCATATCGCGCGCCTTGTGAATGAAGGTTTTTTCTTTGATGCCGGCAGAATCCGCGGGATTCCGGTGACTATAGGCGGCAGCTCCTACATTCCGCCGATACCTGTAGAATCAGTTGTGAAAGAGCGGATTGCCGAGATACTTACTTCAAAGCAGGATGAAATTGATATTGCTGTTGAACTTTGCATCTATTGCATGAAAACACAGATTTTTACCGACGGCAACAAACGCGCATCCGTGATTTTTGCAAATCATTACATCATTTCTCACGGGCTCGGACTGCTTGTCATCCCGGAAAAGGAAGTGCCGGAATTCAAAAAACTCCTTGTTGCTTTTTACGAGGGCGAAAACATTGAAATTATTAAAAATTTCCTTAAAAAACGCTGCTGGAAGAAATTGTGATTAGGCTAAATTCTGTATTTTGTGGAGGAAAAAATGACAGAAAAAACGAAGATAAATCCGAGAAAGGCGGGAATAATCCTGCATCCGACATCCCTTCCCGGCCGCTACGGCATCGGCTGTTTCGGCAAGCCGGCATATGATTTTGTCGATTTCATGGCTGAATCGGGAATAAGGATCTGGCAGATCCTGCCGCTCACTCCGACAGGCGCCGACGGCTGTCCCTACAACTCTTTCAGCGCGTTTGCGGGAAACGAGATCTTGATTGATATCGACGAGCTTTTTGAGAAGAATTTTGCTGAAAAACCGATCGAAATGCCGGATTTTGACAACTTTCGGGTCGATTATCCGAAAGTTATTGACTTCAAAGCGAAAATTCTGGATGAAGCGGCTGAAAACTTTTACAAAGTCCGTGAAAATTATCCGGAATTTTCAGTTTTTGTCGAAGAAAACTCCTCATGGTTGCGTGATTTCGTACTTTTCAGAGTTCTCACGAAAAATTTTGAAGGAAAATCGTGGAAATTCTGGCCTGCTGCATTCAGAAATCACGATGAAAAAGCTTTGAAAGAGTTTGAAAAAGCCCATGAATTAGAGCTTTTCCGCCACTTTTTCGCGCAGTGGATCTTCTTTTCGCAGTGGAAAAAACTCAAAAGTTACGCGAATGAAAAGGATATCGAGATCATGGGAGACATTCCGATCTTCCTTTCGTTCGACAGTGCCGATGTCTGGGCAAACCAGCATATCTTCAAGATGAATGACGGAATTATGTCGGAAGTTGCAGGCGTTCCGCCAGATTATTTCAGCGCCGACGGACAGCTTTGGGGAAACCCGCTCTACGACTGGAAGATCCTTGAGAAAGAAGATTTTTCGTGGTGGATCGACCGTTTTCTCCACAACAAAAAACTTTATGACATCCTCCGCCTCGACCATTTCAGAGGCTTCAGCGCATACTGGTCCGTTCCTGCAACCGAAAAAACGGCAAAAAACGGTCACTGGGAAAAAGGACCGCGCGAAAAACTTTTCGAAACGCTCTTCAAAAAAGCTGGAAAGATCCCGATAGTCGCGGAAGATCTGGGCGATATCGATGCCGATGTGATCAAACTCCGCGAGACCTGCGGATTTGCAGGAATGAAAGTGCTCCAGTTCGCTTTTTACGAAGGGACCGACCACGAATTTCTGCCGCACAACTACACTACGACAAACTGCGTCTGCTACACCGGCACGCACGACAACGACACGACTGTCGGCTGGTTCTGGTCGCTTTCCGACGGCGCAAAATCGTTTGTGACCCACTACTTGGGAAGCAACGGGGATGACATCCACTGGAAAATGATCAGACTTGCAATGTCATCTGTCGCGGAAAAAGCACTGTTTCCGCTTCAGGACGTCCTCGGCTGGGGCGGAGACTGCCGCTTCAACGTTCCCGGAACGACAGGGCCGCAGAACTGGTCATGGCGATTCCAGAAAGATTCCCTTACAAAATACCATTCAGACCTGCTCCGCGGCATAGTTGTCGCATTCAACAGGGAAAATAAGAAAAGTTCGTAATCTCTCGCAATTTCCGAATAATTGAATATAATACAAAGGTTTTCTTGTAGAGACGTAACCTGATACGTCTCATTTACGGAGGTTCAGAAATGCCTGAAAATGAAATCAATCTCATAAAAGAGAAACTTGTGAACGAGCTGACACCGTTGAAAATATATCTCTTCGGTTCATTTGCGGACGGAACGGCGACCGAAGACAGCGACTTCGATTTTTATATCATTGTCAAGGACGGTTCACAGAATCTTGCCGATTTGACGGCTGAAGCTTACAAGTCAATCCGTTCGGTGCGAAGCCGCGCAGTGGACATTGTCATCTGCACGGAGAGCCGATTTGAAAGCCGTAAAAACAGAATGGGAATAGAAAATGAAGTTATGAACAAAGGAGTGCTGTTGTATGGCTAACGAAAACTTAAACGACGCGAAAGAATGGCTTTCCTTTGCGGAAGCGGACTTAGGCGTTGCGACTCATCTTTTGGCGACATATAACCCGAAACCGCTTGAAATTGTGTGCTTTCACTGCCAGCAGGCGGCTGAAAAAGCTGTCAAAGCATTGATTGTGCTGAACGGCAGCCAGGGCGGAATCCCAAAAAAGCACGATCTTTTTCTTCTGTTGAATCAGATAAAAGACTCTGTCAAAATTGATGAAAAATACTACAACTATGCAGATATTTTGACTCCTTACGCTGTCTCGATGCGTTATCCTAACGAACTGTTTCTTGAAGAACGCCATGCAGTAAAAGCAATAGATATGGCTAAAGAATTTGTCGATTGGGCAAAAATTTCAGCAACGGAGAAGTGAGACATGAAGAGAATGGCTACCACAATGTCCGCTGTGTGAGGTAGGTCGTTAGTTTGTACAAATTGCTGCTGACTGTTAAAAAAAATGAAGTTTTGGGAGGCAAAATGAAAAAATTTTTCCGTATTTTCAGGATATTGGCCGTGATGGTGGCTTTCGCCGGGGCTTTTTTTGTTCTTCACAAACCTGCGGAACCCCAAACCGATGACTGCAGCCTTGACAAAGAGGCGGCGAAACAGATCTTCAAAACTGCCGAAACTTTCGAAAAAACCGGTTCAGAGTGTGTTTTTAATGTTTCCGACGCTTCGGGAAAGATGCTGGGGAGAGTACTTTACGCGAAACCTGATGAAACAAGCATTGCCGGTTTCGGCGGTAACCTGAGAGTCGTTGTCGGTATTTTGCCTGACGGAAAAATCGCAGGAATTGAACTCGGCGAAAACTACGAATCTGTCGGTTTCATTGAGCGTGTGAGAGAAACCGGATTCTTTGAAAAATGGAACGGCCTCACCATCGAAGAAGCGGCAAAAGCAGATGTCGATACGGTAAGCGGAGCCACGATGTCAACGACTGCGATAAAATCGATGGTCGCCCTAAACCTGTCGAAATACAGCGGTATGAAAATCGCGACAAATCAACAGGATTCAACTCCGCTCTGGCTTAAAATCGCGGTTTTTCTCATTCTTGCCTACTCTCTTTTCGCATTTTTCTTTCCGCAGAAAACGGCAAAATTCAGAACTCTGCACCTTGCAGTTTTAGCGGTGATCATCGGTTTTGTCAGCGGTTCCGCGCTTTCAATGGAATCTTTCAAAAACTGGCTCATAAGCGGAAATATAGCACTTGTTCCAGCGGTGATACTCGCTCTGGCAATGATCATAACAATAATTTTTGGCAGAAATTTCTACTGCAATTTTGTCTGTCCTTTCGGAGCGATGCAGGAACTTTTAGGCAGGATCCCCCTTCCGAAAAAGAATTTTCCGCCAAAATTCATAAAAGGAGTTTCGGTTTTCAAAGTCGTCCTGCTGATCGTGATCTATGTTCTGATGATCTTGAAAGTCGTTGAAGACTTCACTGTTTTCGAGCCTTTCAGCGCGTTCAAATTCGAAGCCGCGGCACTTCCGTCACTCGCCATCGCCGCATTATTCCTCATCATTTCGCTTTTTGTGAACCGTCCGTGGTGCCGCTTTTTCTGCCCGACGGGAACTCTTTTAAGTATGTCTGCAAAGAAAAACGGCGAAGAGATCTAATCTTTCTGCTGATCAAAATATTTTTTCAGCAAAGGTATCAGCCTGTTTGCCATGTCGTTTCCGGCGATCCTTGAAGCTGCCGGCGTAAAGTGGACGCTGTCATAAAACATTGTTTCCGTATGACCGTCGAAAACGGAAGTCTGCATAAAGATCAGCGGGTCTTCGCTTTCGGAGATCCCGTTTGAGCAGCGGAGAACATAGCTGTAGACTCCAGGGATAGTCATTTCGTTCTTGAAAAGGAGATTCTGCTCCATCTCGCTCAAAGGCTTTTTCAACTGCAAAAGCGGTGAAAAGAAAAAGACGCTCTTTATCCCCTTTTCAGCCAGATCATCTGAGGCTTTTTTCGTCCGTGCCTTGAATTTGGCGACAAACTCGTCAGCCCTCGCCTCGTATTCCGGAATAAGCGGAACAAACATCTCCTCCTTTTTCGACGGAGCGAAATTATGGATGAAATCGCTTGAAAGAGACTCTTTTATGACCTTTACAACGGCGCTGCGCTGAAGGAACGGCTTCTTTTTGTCGGAGGCGAGATTCTCGATAAGGTTCTGGTATAACCTGTCATCTTCCGTAAAGGGCTGATAATCGGCATTCCCACGCTCGAAACTGTAGTTTATGTCGTTCCCTCCGGCATAGAAGACCGCCATGTCAAGTTCCAGCCTCTCACCTTCAAATTCCGCGAAAGATATCTCGCGCTGCAGGTCGCTCCCTTCGATCCCTATATTGTAAACGGTGATCTTTCTGCCGGGGAACTCTTTTTCGAGTCTCTTTCGGAGGACAAAAGGGATCGTGTTTTTTTCCGCGAGATACACTCCGACGATCCTCGAATCCCCGAAGACACCTATACGGTATTCGTTTTTCTCCTTTTTCTGAGGTTCATCGCCGCGGAAACCGAACGAATTGAAGCTGAAACTGTCAGTCCTCGCCTTTTTGTAGCGGTAGACCAAAGTTCCGGGCACTCCGACGATCTTCTCGCCGAGCGAAGCCAGATCCTCCCTTGCCTTGATCGCGGTCTTAAGCTCCTCTTCGGAAAAGGAGAGGCTCGCATAGTATTCCAGATTGTTCAGCGTGTCGCCGAACGACGTGAAATTCCTCAGGGTGAATTCGGCCGCCGCAAACAGGAGGAAGAGCACCAGAAGTGCGCAAAACAGGGCTTTTAAGGATACTATTTTGTCTATACGCTTATCTATTTTCAAAATATTTGCCCGCTTCCAGAGTTTTTATGAGTTCATCTGCAATATGTTCAGCTTCAATGCGCGAGAATTTGGGCACATAGTGCATCCCGTCGAAAAAAACAGTATCTACGACACCTTGAAAAACATGGCTGTGGTCAATAATATTGCTCCCGTATTTTCCTGTTTTAACGGCTTCCAGGACTCCGTTTATGCACTTTGCCGAGAAAACGTTCATACCGGGAAAAACATTCTCCGCCAGATACATCACGTACCTTTCATGCCCGTTCAGCGGACTCTTCGTGTGGATAAGAGGCTGAAGTATGAAAAGCGAAGGGATCCCCTGCCTTTCGAAATATATGGTAGCGTCCTTCATTCTGTCGAGATAAATTTCCGGGAAACGCCCGGCGGCCTCCTCCCTCTGTGGAGAGAGCGGAAGGTGCGCGACATCGCGTCCCTGCAGCCGCGCCAAAAGTTTCGCGAAGTCGACCAGATAAGTGTGCTGGAGAGTTTTAAGCAGTTTGAACCTTTCGACCAGTCCGACGTTGCCGTTGGCGTCAACGCCCGGAATGAGCCTTTCTCCCCCGACGAACGGCTCCCAGTCGACATTTCCGTGTTCATACGTGTTGTAAAGATCAACGATCCAGGAAAAGAAGACTATCATGTCGGGCTCGACCTTTTCATTGAAATACTTTGCCGTGGCTATGGCCCTCTGTATGTCGTGCCCCTCGACACCCATGTTGAGGACGGTTATTTTTCTGCCGAAATGCTCTGAGAGCTTCTTTTCAACGATATAAGGCGTCGTGTCCTCTTTCTGAAGAGCGAAGCCGAATATCTTGGAATCGCCGTAGATCGCTATCCTGAACTCGTCCTTTTCCTTTTTTTTGAATTCTTCGTCTCTGAATCCGTCGGAATTTAAGGTAAAACTCTCCCTGACCGCAGGTTTGTACCTGAAAATTATCGTTCCGGGAATGCTTATCTCCCTGGATTCGCCAAGGCTTATGATATCGATCATGAATTTTTCCGCCTTTTCTGCCTCTTCAGGTGAAAAAGTGAGATTCCTGTAATAGTCGAAATCGGTCCTTGTCCCCTTGAAGACCGTCAGCTCCAGGACCATTTCAGCAAAGACAAAGTACGCCGCGATGCAGAGAAGATGCAGGACCAGCTTGCCGGCAGAGTTTATGCGATCAATCCTTTTTGTTCCTTTCATTTTGCATTTCCTCGATGATTCCGGCAAGCTCTTCGGCAAGTTTTTTTGCGTGCAGCCTTGATCCGTACGGCGTATAATGCACTCCGTCGTAATAAACAGTCTCCTTTATTCCTTCAAAGACCCGGCTCTGGTCTATCACTTTGAAGTTCCGCTTTTTAGAAAGTATCTCCCGGATCTTTTCTTCACACTGCTTCGTAAAAAGATTCAGACCTGGCGAGAAAGACTCATGCCTGAAAAGAAGATGCCTCTCTATTTCCGTAAGAGGCTTGTCCACCTGGGCTACCGGCGGAAGAACGTATGCGGCATATACCCCGCGCTCATTGAAATAATTGCAGAATTCTTCAATTTTTTCAGTAAATCCTTTTATGAAAGGATCCATGACTGCAAGTTTGTCCGGAGGGATCGGGACGGAAACGAAATCTTTTTCGTTGAACATTTTGTCAAATTCGGCGAAGTCGTTTATGAATGTGACCTTTATAGTATTCAACAGTTTGACTTTCGCTGTAAGCTGCTCGTCGGGCTTTTCCCCGAAAGCAGGCGGAAGATGCGCATCATCTACAAAAGGTTCCCATTCTTTCCAGCCGAAACTATAGGCTTCGTTTATGTCGTTGGCGCCGCTGTATAAAAGAATGATGTCGGGCTCGAGCTCTTTGTAGTAATGCTTCGCTGCATCAGCTGTCCGCTGCATAGTAAGCCCTTCGACACCGAAATTGAGAACCGTTATCTTTTTATCACGGAAAACTTCATTGAGTTCCTTTTCAAGAGCCGCCGGGATCGTATTTTCATCGGCAAGCAGGGCTCCGAAGATTCTGGAATCGCCGTAAACAATGATCCTGAACTCATCTTTTTCCTTCGGCTTTATCTCGTCTCCCCTGTATCCGAAAGAATTTATGTTAAAACTTTCCGTTTTTACCGGTTTATACTTGTAAAAAAGCGTTCCGGGAACGACCGCACGCCTTTCACCAAGCGAAATCAGATCTTTTCTGAATTTACGGGCAGTCTCCCAGTCTTTTTCGGAAAAAACGATCGATGCATAGTAGTCTGATTCGTTGGAAGCGCTGCTTAAAACAGAAGTCCTCAGCGCAGCCTCTGAAAGCAGGTAGTAGAGCGAGAGACACAAAAAGACCGCGAAAACCACACGGGGCGAGTTTATTTTGTCTATTCTCTGCACCTGCATTTAGAACCTGAAATAGAAGAAAGGATCCGAGAAGACCATCGTGCTGCTGGAAAGTGCCGCTCCGAAGAGAACGACAAGGAAAGCAGCCTCAAGCCACTTGAAAGCATTCGACTTGCCGAATCTGTCAGTGATCATCCTGTAGATCGGGAATCCGAATATGCAGCCTATGACAAAAACAGCTGACGTTTTCAGATCGAAAAGCTGGACGACTGAAACATCCGACACTTTAGGTAGCAACATCGCTTTGACCACTCCGAAATAATAGCTGACAGTGTCGACCCTGACTGAAAGAAAAAACAGCGGGAAGGCGATCAGTTTTGTGTAAAGATGGGCAAAAACGCTGCTGCGGTAAGGACAGCATTTTTTGAAAAGCCGCTCGATAGTTATCAAAAAAGCCGAAAGTGCGCCTAAGAAAATGAAGTTCCATGCGGCTCCGTGCCACAGTCCGCAGGCAAGAAAGGCAAGCCAGAGGTTGACTATAGCCCTGAAATCACCTTTTCTGCTGCCGCCGAGCGGAATATAAATATAATCCCTGAACCATGTCGAAAGGGAGATGTGCCACTTGCGCCACATGTTTCCGAGAGATGTCGCGGTAAAAGGATAGGTAAAGTTTTCGGGGATCTTTATGCCGAACATCCTCGCAAGACCTATCGCCATATCCGAATATCCCGAAAAATCGAAATAGAGCTCGACCATAAAGACCACGGATGCCGCCCACGCCACATCGATACCCATTGTCGAAGGATCCATCGAATAGATCTTGTCTACGACAGGGGCGAGATTGTTTGAAATCAGCACTTTTTTCGCGAAGCCGTAGACAAAGCGTTTCAGACCGTAAAGGAACGCGGCATAGTGGACCGCCCTGTATTTGAGCTGCGGGATGAAGTTGTCGTAACGGACGATAGGACCGGCGACGAGCTGCGGAAAGAATGCGATATAAAGAGCGGTATCAATGAATTTCGGCTCTTTTTCAACAGGATTTCTGTAAAAATCGATTATGCACGATACTGCCTGAAATGTGAAGAACGACACTCCGAGCGGAAGATGGAAGTTCGTAGGAGTTATCTGCACCGATGAAAAAAGGGCAAAAAGATGCGCCAGCTGCTCAGTGAAGAAGTTCATGTGCTTAAAAACAAGAAGGACCGAGAGAGAAACCGCGGAACCGGCGACCGCAATAGCAGTTTTATGGTGTTCCGACCTGCGTATCAGGAGTATCGAGAGATGCGCGGCAAGGATCGTGACAAGCATGAGCATGACAAAAAGACCTTCGCCGTATATGTAAAACAACAAACTCGCAAAAAGCAGGAACGCTTTGCGGAACCTTTCAGGAAGCATCGCGTGGACGATCCACACGAACGGTAGAAAAATGAACAGAAATATCGGGCTGCTGAAAACCATGTAGACCTCTAATCATCATAAAAAATACAAAACACACGGCACTTTACCCAAAAACGGATAAATTTGAAATTTAATTTACAGAAATCTACGGAAGTTTTCTGTGCGGAGGAGGCGGCATATTCCCCGGATTCTCATCGATTATGCCGTTGCAGTTGTTGTCGAGTCTGTCGAAATATTCGTATGCACCCGGATATATCACCGGATTGTTGTCGTTGCAGTCTCCCGTCTTTCCGGCTCTGAAAATGCCGAGCGGCTTGCACAGGCACTTGCTGTCGTCTCCGACACCGAATCCGTCGCCGTCACTGTCACGGTAGAAAGGCCTGCATCCGGCAGTGTTTTCGCCTTCATCGACTTCTCCGTTGCAGTTGTCGTCGACATCGTTGCAAACTTCCCTCGCCTCAGGATGGACTTTCGGGTTAGTGTCGTTGCAGTCTCCCCTTTCGAGTGCGCGGAAATCGCCATCCGAAACACACAGGCAGCGGTATCCGTCAGTTCCAAAACCGTCGTAGTCTTTATCGGTGAAGTATCTGTTGCAGTCTTTTGCGTTCTCGGGGTCGACTATGCCGTCGCAGTTGTCGTCACTCCCGTTGCAGAGTTCTTCCGCCTTCGGGTTGACATAGCGGTTGTTGTCGTTGCAGTCTCCCCCTTTTCTGGAATAGCCTATCGGGATATCGTCGGGGCAGTCATAGTCGAAGACCGCCTTTTCACTGCCGAAACCGTCTCCGTCGCGGTCTGCAAAAAGGACGCACTTCGCCGAAGCGGAAAGGAACGCGCCCAAAATAAAAACTGAAATGAAAATTTTTGTCAGGATCATGCCGCCTCCTTAAAAATCCGGATCATTTTACGGGAAAACGTGTTTTTTGCAACGGAAGAGGAGAAAACCGTCTGAAAAAACGCTTATACTATATTCAATTTTTGACTTAGCACTTCTTTGTGCTATATTCGCGCGCTAATTTTTTTGGGAGGCCAAAATGAAGGGACTTACCTTTCAGGAAATGATCGTTCGACTTGAAAAATTCTGGATGGAACGCGGCTGCATACTGGTTCAGCCGTGGGATCTGGAAATGGGTGCCGGAACATTCCACCCCGCGACGTTTTTTTACGCGCTCAATCCGGCAAATATAAGCTCAGTCTACGTTCAGCCGTCGCGCAGACCTACAGACGGCAGATACGGCGAAAGCCCGAACAGGATGCAGAGGTTCTATCAGCTTCAGGTCCTCATAAAACCGAGCCCGCAGGATGCCCAGAGGCTTTATCTCGAAAGTCTCAAAGTTATCGGCATCGACCCTGCGGAGCACGATATCCGCTTTGTTGAAGACGACTGGGAAAGTCCTACTCTCGGCGCGTGGGGCCTGGGCTGGGAAGTCTGGCTCGACGGAATGGAGATCAGCCAGTTCACATACTTCCAGCAGGTCGGCGGCATCGACCTTAAGCCGGTCCCTGTCGAACTTACCTACGGTCTTGAGAGGATCTGCATGTACCTTCAGGGCGTCGAAAACGTCTACGATCTTCAGTGGAACGACAAGGTGACTTACGGAACGGTGCACAAGATGGACGAAGTCGAGTTCTCGACTTTCAACTTCAAGGAGGCTCCGGTAGAGGATTTCTTCGCGTTTTTCGACAAATACGAGAAAATTTCCAAAGAACTCATCGAAAAATCGCTTCCGCGCCCCGCTTATGAGTTCTGCATCAAGGCAAGCCACGCGTTCAACATTCTCGACGCAAGAGGCGCGATCTCGGTCACCGAAAGGCAGAGATACATCATGCGCATCAGAGATCTTGCGTGTGCCGCTGCAAAAAAATACGCTGAAAGTTTTAAGGAGGGATAAATGTCGGATTTTATTTTTGAAATCGGTTATGAAGAGTTTCCAGCAAGTTTTATTCTTCCTTTTGTTTCGCAGCTTAAGGAAAAAATACTTTCAGAGCTTGAAAAGCAGCGCGTAACTGTCGGAAACTGCAAGGAATTCTCGACTTGTTCGAGAACGGCTCTCGTCTGCACGGGACTTCCCGAAAAGCAGCCCGACATCCGCGAAAAAGTCACGGGAGCTCCGAAAAAAGTGGCTCTCAACGCCGACGGGACCCTTTCCAAAGCGGGTGAAGCGTTTTTGGCCAAAAACAAGATCACCGACTATTTCTTTGAAAACAGCGAAAAAGGCGAAGTGATCGCCGGTTTTGTCGAAGAGAAGGGAAAAGAGCTCGCAGAAGTCATCACTCCGGTTGTAAAGGCGGCTCTCCACGCTGCGAACTTCAAAAAAAGCATGTGCTGGGCCGACAACTCCTTCGCTTTTGCCCGCCCGATCAGATGGATCCTTCTTTCGATCGACGGAAAGCCTGTCGAAGACGATTTCGAAGGGATAAAATTCTCGAAAACTTCTTTCGGACACCGCTTCCTTTCAAACGGCGCTCTGCAGGTAAATGCGCAGAATTACTACGAAGTTCTCGAAGCTCACTACATTTTTGCAGACAGAGATAAAAGGCGTGGATACATCAAGTCGGAAGTCTTGAACAAGGCGGCAGAACTCGGACTTGTTGCAAATATTGACGAAGCCCTCCTTGATGAAGTCACCGACATGGTCGAATATCCGCATGTCGTCATCGGCAACATTCCCGAAAAATACAAAAACCTGCCGGTCGAGCTTGTTGTCAAAGTCCTCAAAAAAGACCAGAGATACTTCACTCTGAGCGACAAAAACTCGCAGGTCATCAAGTTCGCAAGTGTTCTCAACAACATTCCGCGTGAAGATTCGCTTGTCATCGAAGGAAACGAAAAAGTCGTTTCTGCCCGTCTTTCCGATGCGGCATTCTACTTCAACGACGACCTCGCCAAAGATTTCGCTTCTTTCGGCGAAAGGCTCAAAGGAGTCCTTTTCCAGAAAGATCTCGGGACTTACAGCGAAAAAGTCGAACGTATCTGCAGGATCGCTTCTTTCATCGCCGAAAAATGCTTCACTCTTGACGTTGCGGCGAAAGAGAGACTTCTCAAGGCCGGTTCGATGATAAAGAACGACCTCGTAACTGGCGTCGTCTTTGAATTTCCCGATCTTCAGGGGATCATGGGCCGCTACTATGCGCGTCACGCAGGCTTTGAAAGCGATGTCTGCGAGGCGATGTACGAACACTATCTCCCGATAAACGCAGGAGACGAACTTCCGAAGACCGAGATCGGCACTATCCTCAGCATGGCTGACAAGATCGACACCATCGTCGGCGGATTCATGGCTGGAATGAAGCCAAGCGGCTCCAAAGACAAGTTTGCTATCCGCAGAAACGCGATAGGTTTCCTCACAGTCGCGCAGAATTACAGCCTCAACATCAGAGAAGTCGTCGGATTCGTATGGGATCTGATCTCTCCGCGCATCAAAAACGCGAAAGATGAGATGAAGCAGGAGATAATCGACTTCATAGTCGCAAGATACAACGGTGTCTTAAGTTTCGACACGCCCGTCATCCAGGCTGCGACGGCACGCGACGCCGAATTTCCGAAAGTTGTCGCAAAACGGGCAGAAACGATTGCACGCCTTCTCAAAGAAAGCGGAATCTCCGAGCTGGTACAGCTTTACAAACGCGGCTGCAACATCCTGAAAAAACAGGAATTTTCCGTCGGAACAGTCAACGAATCGCTTTTCGAGCAGGATGAAGAGAAGAACCTTTTCGCCGAAGTAGTCAAAGTCGAAAATGAAATCAAGAATATGCACGACAATTTCGATATCGCGATGAAGATCCTCTCGCTCAAACCGGCACTAGACGCATTCTTCGACGCTGTTTTCGTAATGCATGACAACGCCGGGATCAGAACGAACAGAATGAACCTCATCGGCAAAGTCACCAGTCTGGTAGCCGAAAATATCGGTGAAATAAGCTTTTTGAATATTTAGGGAGAAAAAAATGGCTGAAAACAAAGCACAGGAACAGAAAACGGTTCCGCAGATGGATGAAAACGAGATCATAGCCCGCAAAAAAGAGAAAGTTAAAATGCTGCGCGAAGAGGGGATCCACCCTTACGCAAATACTTTCGCACCCGATTCGACAGTTGAAAAGGTAATTGAATATTGCAAGACTCAGACCAAAGAAGAGCTTGAGCAGACGGGAAAACCGCTTGAATTCGCGATTGCAGGCAGGATCATGTTCCTGCGCATCATGGGAAAACTCGCTTTTGCGAACCTCAAGGACGAAACGGGTTCGATCCAGGTCCTTTTCGCAAAGGATTTCCTGGGTGAAGACTTCGCGAAATTCAAAAAGGCTTTTGATGTCGGCGATATAGTCTGGGTAAAAGGCGAAGTTTTCGTTACGAGAACGGGCGAATACTCGATTTTGGCTCACAAAACTGAGCTTCTCACTAAAAATATCAGGCCGCTTCCTGAAAAATTCCACGGACTTACCGATAAAGAGCTTCGTTACAGACAGCGTTACCTTGACCTCATCATGAATGACGATGTCCGCGAAACTTTCAAAAAGAGAGTGAAAATCATCAATTTCATCAGAAACTACATGAACAACGCAGGTTTCATGGAAGTCGAAACTCCGATGATGCACCCGCTCGTAAGCGGCGCGGCGGCGAAACCTTTCATCACGCACCACAATGCGCTAGATATCCCGCTTTACATGAGAATAGCTCCCGAGTGCTACCTCAAGAGGCTTCTTGTCGGCGGATTGGGAAAAGTTTACGAGATCAACCGCAGCTTCAGAAACGAAGGAATGGACCTTAAACACAATCCCGAATTCACGATGATGGAGTTCTACTGGCCTTATGCGACTTACGAAGACCAGATCCGCTTCACTCAGGAGATGATCAGCAAACTCTGCATCGAGATAAACGGCTCGACTGAAGTCGAATACGACGGAATGAAAATCGATTTCAAAGCTCCGTGGAACAGAATGACAGTCGAAGAAAGCATCGTAAAATCGGGCGTTTGCACCGAAGAAGACCTCAAAGACAGAGAAAAACTCATTGAGATCGGTGTCAAAAACGGCCTTGACAAGGCAACGCTTGAAGGAATGTCACGCTACAAAATCATCATGGAATTCTTTGACAACTTTGTCGAAGAACACCTTATCCAGCCGACATTCATCACGAAATATCCGACCGAAGTTAGCCCGCTTGCACGCAGAAACGACGAAAACCCCGAATACACAGACAGATTCGAGCTTTTTGTCGCAGGAAGAGAACTTTCCAACGCGTTCAGCGAACTCAACGACCCAAAACAGCAGTATGACTCATTCGCGGCTCAGGTCGAAGCAAAGAAAGCAGGCGATGACGAAACGATCGATATGGACAGCGACTACATCCGCGCCCTCGAATACGGAATGCCGCCGGCAGCAGGACAGGGAATCGGCATCGACAGACTTGTTATGCTCATGACCAACTCCCCCAGCATCCGTGATGTCATCCTCTTCCCCACAATGAAACCTGAGAAATAATCTAAAAAATGCGCGCGCCACTAACGTGACGTTGTGACGCCGTAACGCCGTAACGACGAAATGGCGCGCATAAAAAAACCGCCGCATTACGCGGCGGCTTAAAAAAGAAGTGCGCTGGCGCGCTAGAGAACTATTCTTCTTTGTTGTCTTTGTTTGCTTCGTATTCGTCGATGATCTTCTTCTGGATGTCAGCCGGAACCTGCTCGTAGTGGTCGTATTTGATGGTGTAGGTTCCGCGACCGTTTGTCATCGAACGGAGCTGTGTCGAATATCCGTGAACTTCTTTAAGAGGAACGAGCGCTTTGATGACAGTAAGTCTGCCTTCGCTTTCCATACCCTGCGGTTTGCCGCGGCGGCTGGAGATATCGCCCATTACAGAACCTGCGAATTCTTCAGGAACCGTGATCTTGATCTCGTAAATGGGTTCGAGGATTATCGGGTTTGCTCTCTTGACGGCGTCTTTGAAAGCCATCTGTGCAGCTTTTTTGAACGCGACTTCCTTACTGTCGACCGGGTGTTCCTTACCGTCGTTGAGTGTAACTTTGCAGTTGATGAATTTGCAGCCCGAAAGAACGCCTTCAGCCAGGACTTCGCGGATACCTTTTTCGACTGCCGGAATGAATCTGCCGGAGATTACGCCGCCGACGATAGCGTCAACGAATTCGAATTCGCTTTCGCTGTTCGGTTCGAGAACGATGTTGACTTCTGCGAATTCGCCCGATCCGCCAGACTGTTTTTTGTGGCGGTAACGTGCTTCGGCTTTTCCTTTGATCGTCTCTCTGTAAGGAATTCTCGGTTCAAGTATTTTGACGTCAAGTCCGAACTGGTTCTTGATCTTCTTAGCCAAAACTTCAAGGTGAAGTTCGCCGAGACCATCGACGAAAAGCTGTTTGAGCTCAGGATCGTTGACCATTCTGAATGATGCGTCTTCGATCTGCATCTTTTTGATCGCAGCAGCGACTTTATCGGTATCTTCTTTCGAAGCACCTGCGAACGCGCCGCGGACGATAGCTTCCGGCCATTCGATAAGCGGGAACGGATAAACTTCAGCAGCTTTGTTGTCGGAGAACTGGTCGCCGGTCTTGCTGTTTTTAAGTTTAACTGTTACCGCGATCTGTCCAGCAACGACGTTTTTGAGCGGGAATCTGTCTTTTCCTCTCGTGTAGAAAAGCTGACCGAATTTTTCAGCCGATGCGGAAGACATGTTGTAAACGTCAGCGCCTTCGGAGAGGTTGCCCTGGAGAAGTTTGAACGCGTAGACTTCGCCGAACTGCGGGATCGAGTTGACTTTGAAGATGATACCTTTCGTTACGGAATCGTCTGCAGTATCGATCTCGCCTTCGCCGAACTGCATGATCTTGCCGTCAGGAGACGGGAAGAAGTCAACAACGGAGTCAAGGACTATGTCAACGCCGATGCCTTTGTTCGGAGCGCCGAAGAATACCGGATAGACTGTTCCCTGCGAGAAAGCCTTGTGGAGACCGGTGTTGATCTCTTCTTCCGAAAGAGCGCCTTCGTCGAAGTATTTGGTCATAAGCTCTTCATCGCTCTCTGCGACTGCTTCCATGAGCTTTTCCTTGAGTTCCTGGACTTTGTCTGCGAACTGAGCCGGGATATCGCTTTCCGAAGCTCTTTTGCCGTTTGCGTATTTAACAAGTTTGCCTTTGAAAATGTCGATGATCGAATCAGCGTTCTGACCCGTTGCTGCCGGATAGGTGATCGGAGCAAGCGGGATCTCGAGCTCTTTTGAAATGCTCTCGAAAGCCGATTCAAGGTTTATGTTGTCACGGTCGACTTCATTGATGAAGAAAGCGATCGATTTTCCAAGTTTTTTCGCAAGTTTGAAAGCTTTTTCGGTTCCTGCGTCGATACCGGTCGAACCTTCAACAGTGAGAAGAGCCGCTTCGCAGAAAGGCATCGAAGCAGCGAGCTCGCCTGCGAAATCGAAGTATCCGGGAGTATCGATGAAAGTGATCAGATTCTGCTTGTATTCCACAGCGTTGATCGATGCGGAGATAGAGATACCTCTGTTCTTCTCTTCTTCAGTGAAGTCAGAAACGGTGTTGCCGTCAGTGACAGAACCCTGTCTGTTGATTGCACCTGCGTTGTAAAGCAATGATTCGACAAGAGTCGTTTTTCCCGATGTGCCGTGTCCTGCGACACAAACATTGCGTAAAGAGCTTTTGTTGAAATCAGCCATTTGTTCCTCCTATTTATTGGCTAAAAAAATAACAATTATCAGCTGTTAAGTCATTCCCTGCGCCGGAGAACCCAAAGCCGGCCGAGAAAGTCCGCTAAAAGCGCGAAATATTACTCTTTTTTTAATTTATTGCAATTATTTTTTTATTTGTTGCTTCGGATCGATTTTCAGTTTTTTGATCTTCTGCGTCAGCGTGTTGCGGTGAACGCTAAGAAAATCCGCGGTTTTCGAGAGTGATCCTCCGCAGTATCGAAGCGCTTCTTCGATGAAGACCCCCTCGACCGAATCTATAAAAAGCTGATATATTTCCCCGGCGTTTGATTCTTTGCCCAAGTCATCAAAAAGATTGCCGATTTTTGTTCTTAAGATCTCAGTGGCGCTGTAATTCGACAGAATTTTGCCGATGTTTTCATAAGGAAGCAGTTTATAGCCCTCTTCAGTGCCGACGACTCTTTTAAGTTCCTGAATATTAAAAGGCCACCAATAGGATGTGAGCATGGAAACGGCATCTTTTTCATACCACCGCGTCGAGACAACGCCGCCTTCCTGGATAAAGTATTCAATGAGTTCAGAGAGATCGCTCTTTCTTTCACGAAGCGGCAGAAGCCAGAGCGAAGATGTGAATTTTCCGGCACGCATATCGAAAAGAGCGCGGTTTTCGGTAATGAAAACCAGTCCGTTTTTCCTGAAATCCTCGGCCTTTTTGACGCGGACGATGCCTTTTTCAGCTTCATCCTTTCCTATCTTCGAGGCGATGAGTCCGGCCAGAAAGCCTTTTCCCGTTCCTGGTTCGCCGCCGATGAGATATGTTCCTCCCGGTTCGGCATTGCGCAGCATTTTGCGCATCTCTTTTGCCGTCTCGCTTTGTCCAAGGATCTTCTTCATAGTTCTATACCAAAAAAATCTTCAATAATTTCGACGACTTTTGTCACATCGTTGCCAGGATCGAAGATCGAGTTCCTAAATTCGGCACTTGCATGGAATCCGGCGGAATACCACGAGGCATGCCGGCGGATCATCGTGTGTGCAGTCTTCGTGTCAAGGTCAAGGTAGTATCTGAAATGCTTTGTCATAAGCGCCTTTTTCTCTTCAACGCTCACTGTTTCGCCTTTGAGTTCACGGAAGATCCACGGTTTTCCGAGTGCGCCGCGTCCGACCATGACTCCGGCGATTTTCGTGTTTTTGAATCTGTCGATATCGCCGATCTGCCTGATGTCGCCTGAATGAATGACCGGGATCGGAAGTTTTTCGGCAAGTTCGATCGAAACATCGAAATCACAGGTCCCTGCGGTGAACATATCGGTCCTGAGGCGCGGGTGAACAGTCAAAAAATCTGCACCGTTTTCAACCGCGGCAGCCGCACAGCGCTCGTAGTTCGGTGTTTTGAATCCTTTTCTTATCTTGACTGAAAGCGGCAGATCAGTGACCGAACGCAGAGTTTTCACGATCTTTCCAAGTCTTTCAGGGTCATCCATGAGAGCCGAACCTGCACGCGCCGCAACGACTTTTCTCACCGGGCATCCGGCGTTTATGTCGATCCCTGCCGGAGTCACACGCTCAAGTATCTTTTCGGCGGCCTCCTTTATGACCTCGGGATCTCCTCCGAAAAACTGCAGGAATGTGCATGGTTCCGACGGATCGATCTCCGAAAGGGCTATAGTCTTCCTGTTGCGCAGAGTGACTGCTTTTGCGGAAATCATCTCGCTGAAACACGCGTCTGCACCGCCCTCATAGCACAGAAGTCTGAATTCCTTCGAAGTTATTTCGGCAAGAGGAGCAAGATAAAAATTCAAAACGCACCGCCGGAAAAAGTGTTCTATGATACCTTGGCGTCGACTTCACTGTCGATAGCTTCGCGGTTGGAGGCAAAAAGGTCGAAAAGGACAGGATCGAGTTTTCCGTCATCGACCTCCTTCTTCAGGATGGAAACGGCGATCTCAGGTGAAATGGCCTTTTTGTACGGTCTGTCCTTCGCGGTCAGAGCGTCATAGATGTCGGCTATAGCCATGACGCGCTCGATGATACCGAGATCCTCAGCCTTTTTATGGAACGGATAGCCGCTTCCGTCGAGTTTTTCGTGGTGCGAAGCCGCGACATCCGGCACAGCCTTGAGTGAAAGAGGCCAGTCTATCGAATTGAGCAGTTCATAGCTGTAGAGGACATGCTTTTCCATGTTCGAACGCTCTTCCGTTGTAAGTGTTCCTTTCTGGATGTTGAGATATGCAAGCTCTTCCGCGGTTACGATTTCTATCTTTTCGCCGTTTGCATCGACTATGATACCAGAGACCTTTTCAATGAGCCTGTTCTCTTCTTCATCGTGAGGACGCGGGATATCGAGCGAATCGAGTTTTGAAAGGAACTCTTCCGCGACGGCCTTCTCCTCGCTGCCCTCCCTCATGAAAACGATAGCGTACTTTATACGCCACTTCATCGTCTGAAGCTCTTCATGATAGAACCTGTTCTGCTTCATAAGGAGTTTTTCGCGGACCCCTACCTTGCCGTAATCGTGCAGCAGAGAAGCCGTTTCCGCGACCTTCATGGTATTTTTGTCGATGCTGTAACGGCATGCGATCTCCGGATCGGATACAGCGCGTTTGAGGATCGCCATCGTGTACGCCGCAACGCGGATACTGTGACCTTTGGTTATCGGATCCCTCTGTTCGATTGCCTTTACCGAAGAAATTATCATGTTGTTGAGAAGTTTTTCGGTTTCAAGAAGAAGATTGTTGTTCTCTACCGAAACAGCTGCCAAAGTCGAGAGGCTCGTCAGCATGATCGTGTCGAAATCGCTGAACGGAACGGGCTCGCCCGATTCGCCGTCGATCTTGTTTATGAGCTGGACCGCACCGACGATGTCTCCGGTAGCCGTCTTCATCGGGACAGTGATTATCGAGACCGTCTTGTAGCTGAGCCTTTTGTCGAGATCGCTGTTGAAAGTGTAGGGAGCGTCTTCCGGGATACTGTAGGCGTCAGGAATGTTGAGCGTCTCGCCCTTGTCGCAGACATAACCGACGAAACTCCTTTTGTTGAAAGGGATCTCGCGCTTTTCGAACACCTTCGAACCGAGCCTGCTGTTCTGGCTCGAAACGAAGAATATTTTATCGTGCTCCTCGTTCATCAGGTAGAGCGTGCCGGCTTCGGCGCTCGTCGCCTTGCGCAGAAAAGTGAGGATCTGCCCGTAAAGAGCGTTCGGATCCTTCTCGACACTGAGACTTATGCCTATCTGCGCGTTTTCAAGTATCCTGTTGTAAAGATCGATGTTTATGTTGATAAAATCGAGGATGTATTCAAGCGAAAAACGGTCGAATTTCTCGCCGTCGATGACAAAAACATGGGGATTGAGCTGTTTGAACCTGCAGTCAAATGAAACGATAAGGACAGCTTTCGCGTCTTTTATCAAAGAAAGTTCCGGCTTATAATCGCGCATGGCAACTATCAGGATGTAAGGCACTTTCCCGAGCCCGGCCAGCTTCGCATCGATCTCGGAAAAAGTCTCGTACACTACGGGCATCCTGTTTTCGAAGCGCTCGATTTTCAGAAATGACGGAACAAACACCAGATCCTTATTTGCCAAGACTCCCTCCATTAAAAACAAAAAACTACTGATTATAGTGAACAATCAAAAAAGCGCAAATCGCAGGTGCATCAGCTCAACTGAATTTCAGAACGATATCCCCCGGCAGAGGATCGAGTTTCCTCATTTTGACATTGGCCTGCGCCAGCATCAGTTTGGAAGCCTTCACGGCGTCGGTGTCGGCATATTTGTCGGAAAGATAGACGATTTCTGAAATACCTGACTGTATTATCGCTTTGGCGCATTCGTTGCACGGGAAAAGGGCGACATAGATCGTGCAGCCTCGCAGATTCTGGATCGAATTGAGTATCGCGTTCAGTTCGGCATGAACTACGAAAGGATATTTCGTGTCGAGATACTCCCCGTCCCTGTCCCATGGAAGCGAATCGTCGCCGCAACCTGCCGGGAAGCCGTTGTAACCAACTCCGACGATGCGGTGCTCACTGTTGACGATGCACGCTCCTACCTGTGTGTTCGGATCTTTTGAACGCTGCGCACTGAGAAGCGCGACCCCCATAAAATACTGATCCCACGAGATGTAGTTTTCTCTTTTCGCCATGCTTCCTCCGCTTAAAAAGGACAAAACACCAAAAAATCCCGTTATTTTCGTAAAAAAACAGGAAAAAGCAAATCGCTGCGGGCAGGCTCTTCATCTGATGCTTTGACTTATTTTCGCTTTCTGTTAAAATTGATAGTTTTTAGGTCTTGACATTTAGGAGAGTGTAATGAAAAAACTTTTTCTGTTGATCCTTGCGCTTTTGACGGCGCTTCCTGTTTTTGCCTACACGGGAACGACCATCGGCCCCAATGTTTCTGTTCTTAACGACAAAGAACTCCAGTGGGAAGCCGGAAGTTTCGATTATTTTGTTATGTTCAAATCTTTGATGAGCAATGAAAACAGGACCCTCTGCACTGTTGACGGCTCGGTCGGATGCGACCTTCCCGGCAACCCTGAGCCTGACACATGCCTTACTTCGAGCACTTTCAAACTTACCAACCGCCATGTTCCGGAAGATGCGTATGTCGAAGCGGCTTACCTTGTCTGGACGGCGAGTGTCGATCCGAACAATGTGAGCCAGATTGACAACACGGCGACTCTCAACTTCACTTCGGACGACGGTCAGATAAACCAGACAGCCAATGTAGCTGCGGAAAGGATCGGAGCCCTCGGTACCGACGCAAACCCCGGCATCCAGGATTTCACTTTCGAAGGAATAGCTTACGAAAGTGCCGGCGCAATAACCGGAGGACACTTCACCTACCGCGTCGACGTCACCGATTTTTTCAGCCAGATACACGCTCAGGGAAGAGATCTGGGCTACAAATCAGACGGTCTTTCCCTTTACGGAAACTACACCGTGAGCGATGTCACCTGCACGAATGACGCAGGCTACATCTCACAGGTCCAGGGATATACGACATACAGTTCGACTGTTATGTGCGGCTGGTCGCTCATAACGGTTTACCGTTCGACCAAAGTAAACGCGAAAATGGTCTATATCTACAACGGTTTCAGCCAGTATGCCGGCCAGTATGTCGACCTCGGCATTTCGGGCTTTGAATTTCCCGACAAACCTATCGTAAAAATGACTTTCGCGGTCCATGAAGGCGACCCGGGATTCGCTTACGCTTCAGGCTGCGGCAGCGGTCTGCTCGGCGGTTCCTGTCCCCCGGAAGGTCTTCAGGTAACAGGCCAGACGACTCCGCCTGAAAGCACCGTTATCGTTCAGAACGAGTGCAACCCCGCAAAATTCCAGGATTCCGACGGCACTCCTTTCAACTACTCCGAGACCTACAACTCGATCTCGAGCATCTACGGATGGCAGGATACAGTCCCGACATGTGCCGGCGGCGATCCGAACAATCCTGATCCGAACACCCTCGAATACACGATGGATGTCGATACCTTCCTGCTTGATGCAGAAATGAACCCGCTCTACGACGAGCAGTTCAAAAAAGGCGACACCAACATGTTCATAAGGATCGGTGCAAACAGAGACGTCATCTACACGAACTTCATGGTCGTCTCTGTCGATACGAAAGCTCCGAGATACGATATTCCTATGAACCCGGCAACTCCTGACGGAAGGGAGAAAAACTACTGCTCATGCTCCGAAACAGCCGATTCGATCTGCTCTACAGCACCTTTCTACTTCATGATCAAGGTCCAGAACTGGGGTGACGACATCTCGACGAACGTAACCGTTCAGGATACACTTGCAGTCAACAAGATCTCATACGTTCCCGGCACGACCGAAATGTGTAAAGAGTGGAAAAGCGAAAATGTCTGCAAAAAGTGGATCCCGATCGAAGACAACAACGGCGAATTCCCTCTCGCGACTCCGTATAAAGTCGCCGATATGATGTACTACTGCGACCAGGCTACGCAGAATTGCGAAGAGACGATCATGGTCCGTTTCAAAGTAAAACCGAAAGAAAACCTTGCAAAGAACGAGGTCATCGAGAACACCGCCATTATCAGCGACGATTCGGGCAAACCTTACAAGACCAACACATCCATTCCGCTCAGACTGACGCTCGGCAACTGTCCTTCTCCGGCTGCATGCGAAAATCCTGACCTCACGCCATGCGGAGGTTACGGCGACGGCGGCGGTTGTGAAAAGGACGAAGAATGCGGTGCCGGCAAACTCTGCAGAGACGGCGCATGCGTCACTGATGAAGCAAGTTTCGCTTCCAGCGTCAGCATCACTGTGGCAGAAGGCAAAAACTCACCTGTCAGCAGCTCTGAAATAATCGTTCCGGCTCCTACAAACGATCTTGTCATGGGGCAGTTCTCAGTCATCGCATCGAGTGAAGAAAAGGACAAGAATTTCACTTTTGATTCGGTCGTAACAAGCGTCTACATCAAAGATGCTGCTACAAAATTGAACAACATAAGACTTGTTTACGATAAAAACGGAAACGGACTTCTCGACGAAGGTGAAAATGTCGTTTCGGAATCTGCCGTCAATTCAAAGATAGTAACTTTCGCACTGAAAGCCGAACATGCAAACTATCCGGTCAACGAGCTCCACCACTTCATAATCGTTTCTGACGCGACCTACCAGACACCTGAAGCTGTTCCGCTCAACACCGGCTTCTCGTTTTACATCGAGAGCATCGAAGCTTTCAAGTTCAGCAATGTCAAAGAGATAACCTCCAAAATGGAGGAAAGTCCGCTCCAGTTCGCCGAGTTTGCGTTCGAACCGACGACAAAAGCGTTTGTTTTCACGAAAGGCGGAACGGAACCCGCGATTCCTTCCCTTTCCAAGATAAACAAAGGTCCGGTTGCAGTCCTTCAGATCAGGGCGAAATCGATCGAACAAAGCAACAGCCTCAAGAAATTCTCAGTCAAGACGACTTCGAAATCGGTAAAATTCAAAGACGGCATCAAAAAGCTTTCACTTTACCTCGATACGGACAAAAACGCATCCCACGAAAGCGAACAGATGATCGCTACAGTAGTGCCGGATGAGGTCGGAAGCAGCGTGGAATTCGTTCTCGACACCCCGCTTTCCTTCGAGGCGAACGAAGAAAAAACACTGCTCCTCGTTGCCGAATTCAACATCCCGAAAGACCAGATGGCACAGATAGAGGTAGTAAAATCAAAGTTCAAACTTGAGGATTCCGACATGGAAGTCATCGGTCTTCCGATCAGATCGAAAGAATTCACCTACAAGTGTGAAGAAGGCGACTTCACATGTACAGACGGCGATGATGACGGCGGAAGCTGCGCTGTAACAGCTGTCGACGACTCGAACACCGGGATCTTCGCAGTCCTTGCAGCACTTCTCTTCATTCTCGGATTCGCATTCACGAGAAAATCAGGCACAGAGAGATAATCCATAAAAAATTTTTTCCTGCTGTAACTTTTCTTATTTGAAAATCATCAAATAATCGCTATATTTCATTGGTTGTTTTTTTATCACTTTGGAGGGAAAAATGATAGTCATCACAGGTGCAAGCGGTCATGTAGGCAACAACCTTGTCCGCAAACTCAACAAAAGAGGCATCAGACCGAGGATCCTCATTCACGAGGAAACTACGGTCAGAAAGGCGATCGAAGGGCTCGATTTTGAAGAGGTAAAAGGCGATACGAGGGATCTTGAATCGCTGAAAAGGGCTTTTGAAGGAGCCGATCTGGTCTATAACTGCGCGGCTGCGATCTCTATCAAGTGCGGTGTTTACGACAAGATCAAAACAGTCAACGTCGACGGTGTCAGAAACGTCGTCGAAGCGTGCATAGCAGACAAAGTCAGGAGACTCGTTCACGTCAGTTCGATCGAGGCTTTGGGCGATCCGGGTGAAGGCGTCGTCGCGACCGAAGAAATGGGTTTCAACCCCGACAGAGCGATGCTTGAATACGGCATCACGAAGGCCGAAGGCTCTCTTATCGTCCAGAAGGCGGTCGAAGAAGGAAGAATAGACGCCGTAACAGTCTGCCCTGTAGGAATCCTCGGTCCGAACGACTTCCGTCCGTCGCAGATGGGAACGATGGAAATGAATTTCCGCAAAGGCAAACTTCCGGCATATCCCGCTTACGGCGGATTCGACTGGGTCGATGTCAGAGATGTCGTCGAAGGAATAATCCTTGCAGGCGAAAAGGGTAAGACCGGCGAATTTTACCTTCTTACAGGCGGCCACACGACGAACGACGAAATGATGGGGATCCTTGAAAAACTTTCCGGAAGGAAACGCCCGAAAGTTTCCCTGCCCTACTGGCTGATGTACACTGCAGGATTCCTGGCGGAGAACTGTTTTTACCGCTTTTTCAAGAGCGTTGAACCTGTGATCACCCGCGGCAGTGCAAGGATCCTGAAAAGCGACCTCCACGCATCATCCGAAAAGGCTCAGAAAGAGCTCGGAATGAAATTCAGAAACGTCGAAGAGATCTTCCGCGACCACTACAACTGGATGCTGGAATACACCGAAGGCAAAAAATAATATCTTTTCCGACGCGCCGGAATCAGATCCGTCACATCGGAATATCGTTATGATGTTATACCGACGGCGCGGATCATTCTAATGAAACAACAACGGCAAAAACGACTCCGAATTTTGACTTTTTCCGCAAAAAAAGTATAATAATGCGCTTTTTTTTCGGGGAGTTTTTATGAAGCGCATTTCCCTTGTATTTCTAATTCTCTTTTCTTTTTTCACCCTTTTTCCGGATACTGCCGAAACAACGCTTCTCACTTTGAAATACCAGGCTGTCGCGATCGGTGAGATCTCGCTTGCTTACAGGCTTGAGACTCTCACGATGAGCCTTGCGGCGGCAAAAGCTGTAGACAAAGAATACATCATAGCGATCCTTGACGAAGTCGATGCGACGGTCTCGAACGGAAAATCGATAATCTTGGTCAGAAACATCGCGCCAGATCCCCTTACAAAAGAGATAATTTCGGCATTTGACAAGCTTTTGAAGTGCTCCGGGGAAATAAAAAAATATTCATCCGGGGACAAAACGGTTTCGGCAGAACAAATTTCAAAATGTATGGAACTTTCGCGTAAGAAATTGGATCTTTTGAGTGAAATCTACAATAAAAAACAGAATAAAAACAATGTAAATCAGCAGAAACAGAGGTAAAAATGAACAAAGTAATGATCATCATGGGCAGCGATTCCGACTGGAAAGTCATGCAGAAGGCAGTTGCTGTCCTCAAAGAATTCGGAGTCGCTTTTGAAGTTCATGTAAGTTCGGCGCACAGAACGCCCGAAAAAACAGTCGCTCTCGTTGAAAATTTTGACGGATCGTGCTTTATCGCCGGCGCAGGAGCCGCAGCCCACCTTGCCGGAGTCGTTGCAGCACATACTGTAAAACCGGTCATCGCCGTTCCTTTGGATTCAGGCGCTCTCCACGGACTTGACGCGCTCTATGCGACTGTCCAGATGCCTTCAGGCGTTCCCGTTGCAACAATGGCTATCGACGGTGCAAAAAACGCGGGACTTTTTGCAGTCCAGATCCTTGCCGCATCTGACGGAGAACTTGCCGCAAAACTCAAGGCGTACAAAATGAAAATGAAAGACGAAGTCGAGGCAAAAGATAATAAAATCCAAGATTTAGCTAAAGAGGTGTAGTATGGAGATCCTTTCAATCGAAGAAGCTGCGTGGAAGGTCAGAAACGGCCAGGTCATCGCATATCCGACCGAAACAGTTTACGGACTCGGCTCGATCATTTTCGAGGAAGAACCTGTCATGAGGATCAAGCAGATCAAAGGAATAGCGGCGAACAAACCGCTTTCCGTCCTCATTTCAAACAACAGAAAAGATGAGATGCTCTCGGAACTTATAGAAGGCTTTCTTCCTGTCGCACAGAGGCTCGCGAAATTCTTCTGGCCGGGACCGCTCACGATAATCCACGAGTGCAAACCGGACCTTCCTGAATTCATAACGGGCGGAACAGGCTATGTCGGGATCCGCTGCTCGCCTTACTCTTTCGTCAACAAATTCATCGATCTGGTCGGACATCCGATCGTCAGCACGAGTGCCAATATAACAGGTCAGGCTCCGGCAACGAACTATACCGATGTCTTTTCATACTTTGACGGAGTTATAGACGGCGTCCTCATCTGCGACGATTCGATCTCTATCGAGCATCAGGCAAGCCCGACAAACATTCCTTCTACGATCGTCAGGGTCGAGCATCACAATTTCGAAATAGTCCGAGAAGGCGCGATAAAAAAAGAGGATATTTTCAGAAAAGTCCTTTGATCTATGCTTGAAAACGAACTCACTTTAAACAAAATCTATAACAAATCCACTGAGTTATATCAGAGCAAAAACGGATACCGCTTCAATTCCGACTCTATGATCCTTTCGTGGTTCGTAAACAGAATCTGCTCTGCTTTCGGCCCGGAAAACACCGCTCTTGAGATCGGTGCAGGGAGCGGGATAGTTTCGATCGTCCTTAAAAGACGCGGATTCCTGCCTAAGATCGACTGCATTGAGATCCAGGAGTCGCTCTGCGGGATCCTTGAAAAAAATATCGAAAGGAACTCTCTGTCCGGCGAAATTTCGGCAGTTCACGCCGATTTTGCCGATTTTGCGAAGGCAAAAAGAAAAAAATATGACCTTGTTTTTGTAAATCCTCCCTATTTTGCCAAAGAAAGCGGGCATTTGAGTGCAGATTCCGAAAAAGCTCTCGCAAAGCACGAAGTTGCCGGAAGCCTCGCCGATTTTTTTGAGATTTCCAAAAATATCCTGCGCAAGGGTGGAAAATTCATTGTGATCTTTCCTGCATCAAGACTTCAGTTCGCCCTTTTTTCAGCTGCGAAATCGGGTTACACACTGAAAAACATCGCTTTTTTCCGCGAAAACTCTTCAACAAGACCTGCGACATTTGCGGCTTCTTTCGTTTTAGGGACGGAAACTGCCTTTTTCTCCCTCTCTGACGCAGAGATCTTCGAACTCCGCAGCGAAAACGGAGAATATTCCGAAGTCGGAACAGAGATCATGTATGAAAATCAGCCGGAATGATCTTTACAGGTTGACTTTCCGGAATATTGCACTAAAAAAAGAGTTGCAACTTAGAATCGGGAGGTTTTTATGAGCGAAAATTACAAGGAAAAAGAAAAGGCTGCAGCTCAGGAAGTTATTGACAACGGCGCAAAGTATTCCAAACATTTCAGCGAAGATTCGTTTTTCAGCAAGATCATCGAATACGGCAAGGCGGCGGGGGCAAAGGTCGTTTTTGCAGCTCTGCTCCTTTTTTACGCGATGAAGAGCGACAAAATGCCGATGACGGAAAAGGCTCTCGTTGTCGCGGCACTCGGATATTTCATCCTTCCGCTCGACCTGATCCCCGATTTTATTCCGATCGTAGGGTATGCCGATGACTTGACGGCGCTTTATGTCGCACTCAAGAAAGTCACATCATACATTGACAATGAAGTGATCACCCAGGCGCGCGGCAAACTCTCCGGCTGGTTCGGAAATGTTGATGAAAACGACATTCAAAGCGTCCTGAATATTCTGCTGTGATCATGAAAAACTACCCTCCTTCGATAAAAGATCTCATCGACTTTGACAAAAGCGGCGGGATCTTCTTTGTCCACTGTCCGGAGCGATATGTCCTGAAGACGATGAAAACTGAGATCTCCGCTCTATCCAATGCAGACAACGGTGTCGAAGTCTGCTTTTTCGATGCGGGAGAAAACAAAAACGCAGTCACCGAAGCTGTCGGAACAGCCAGCGAGATGACTCTTTTCGCGACATGCAGGATCATTGCCCTCGAGATCCCCGAAAAACTTGCCGAAACAGACCTGAAAATGCTTGAACGCTATATCGATTCATGCGAGACAGCGAACTTTCTGATAGTTTTTTTGAGCGAGATCGACAAAAGGCTCAAATTCTTCAAATCGTTGCAGAAAATGACCAAGATCTACTTTCCTGTGCCGCTTCCTTCGACTGTAGAGCTCAAAAATTTCATAAAAAATGAGTTTTCTCCGTTCACACCTGACGAGAATCTTGTCGCGTTTTTCCTGAACGGCGCAAATCAGGATATGTTCTTTATCCACAACGAGATCGAAAAGCTGAAACTTTACGCCGAAGCGAAACAGATAACAGAAATGAAGTACGACAAAATGTCGCTCATCCTCAACGATCTCAGCGAACAGGTCATTTTCAAGATAATGGACCTGCTCGTTTCAGGGAAAAAAGCGGCTGCGATATCGCTTTACCGCGAAACTCTGATCGTCGAGGCGGAACAGAAGGTCAATCCTGTGATCATTTCGATGTTTTTCAAACACTTCAAAGCGATAATGCAGATAAAGATCATGGTCCACGAAGGTAAAAACAGCGAAATTTCATCTTATCTTGCCGCTTCAAAAGTGTTTTATATGCGCGGGAATGCATCCGCTATCGCCGCGAAATACAAAAACTCAACAGTTATCCAGGCATTGAGGCGTATCTCAAAAATAGAACTCGGGATGAAAGGCGCGGCCGAAACAGGGACCGCCGAAACGAATATCGAGATCGAGCGCTTCATGTCTGATTATTTCCTGTAGCAGATGTCCAAGTATATCGTTCTTGAAAACCGGAATGACTCGAACGAAGAACAATATCACGATACTGAAATCGCCTCTTTTGCGCTGAACGATCCCGATATCCCGCAGAAGATCTGGGAGATGATGAAACTTTACGAATACGGCGACGGCTCTTTCGGGCAGCAGAAAAAAAATTTCATCCGTCAGGGCGGGTTCATGAAGGATTTCGAGGACGATTATCACGGCTGGAGCGGAAAATGCACATACTTTTCGCCCTCCTACCACGATCTTTCATTAAGCCAGCTCAGAAAATATTTCACTTGGAGGACCGCGGTAAGAAAAGGGATCTTCACTCCCGTCGAACCTCCGTTCGCATATCTTTACATCTATGAGCTGCTCTGCGGGATCGGGACAGGATCGCCGGAAGAAAGTTTCAGAAGATTGGAGGATTTTGACAAAAATTTTCCCGATGTTTCCGATTACGGATCCGGTGGAAAGCTCCTGCAGAAAGATTTGAAGCAGTGGATGTTCGACTATGCCGTAATACACCGGCTGCCGCTTGAGACAGTCAAACGGTATCTCGATCCCTTCATGCTTGCTTCGGACACATACCTTGCGGTACTGCGGGATCCGGCATCGAAAAAGGATGATGAAATATTTCTGGCACTCAGTTTTTTTGCTGAAAAAGACCTCTTCCAGTCTCCGATTGTCGCTGAAAACGGAAGCCGCGGGAAACACCTTTTCGCAGAGCTTTGGAAATGTGTTTCGGCCAAGTACAATGAATGCGGTCTCGACTTTTTCACGGAGTGTTTCGGGCAGATCTACACCATAAAATGGCACCCTCTCTTCAACGCGCTCTACCACGACGAATATTCCGGTCCCGACAAGGAGTGCCGCATCGACGAATGCAGACGATACTTCTGCAGAAACGGCGTGTGGTATGAGGAATATTTCGAAAAAATGATGTTCGACAAGGAAAAATTCTACGCGCTTCTTCACGAGGGCGAGAGAGTTTTCCGAAAATATCTGAAAACCGGCAGAACTTTACGCAAAAAACCTGATGAAAGCTGGGCAACACAGTATGCCGAAGCAGTCGTTGCGGCAGATAAAAAAGCTGAAATCGAGGCCAAAAGACCGAAAATAAATATCGATATCTCTGGCTTGGACAAGATCAGAAGCGACGCGGCTCTTACAAGAGAAAGCCTCCTCACAGAAGAAGAGATCGAAGAAGAAACCGAAGTTGAAACACTTCCCGAAAACGAAGAAAACGGTCTCCTTGACAAAATCCACACCGAAATCCTGCGAAACTTGCTTAAAACAGGCTCGGCAGACGAATACATCAAAGCCGCGCATCTCATGCCCTCAGTAGTCGCCGACACCATAAACGCAGCACTATTCGACGAGATCGGTGACAACATTCTTGAATGTGACGGAAAAACCATTAAGATCGTTGAAGATTATGTTGAAGAAGTTAAGGAAATAATTGTAAATCGATAAATTCAAATTGCCTGTTTTAAACTCTTGTTAAAAATCCTTTTTCTGCTATAATTTTTCGGTTTTTTTGAAATGGAGACAATCAAATGGCAATTCTTAAACAAAATAACCAGATTTCCTACATGGTTGCCTGCGTAAGCGGTTTTGCCGCCGCTCACGATCTTTCAAAGAAAGATGCTTTTATTTACCTTTACAACAACAAAGCGATAGCGTTTTTGAAAGAGCATTACGAGATCGAACACACTCTTTCGATTGAAGACGCTGTCGAGGATATGGCAGAGATCTGCCGTCAGAACGGAGGAACGCTTTGATTCTCTATCACGGGAGCAATACCGAAGTTAAGGAAATCGCTCTGAAAATGTGCAAACCTTTCAGAGATTTCGGCCGAGGATTTTACCTGTCTGATATTCGTGTCCAAGCTGAGAATATGGCAAAACGAACAGTGAGGATAAAAGGTTACGGCAAGCCGATTTTGAATGTCTATGAAATCAATGACAGCTTTATGAGAAGCAATGATTTGAAAATAAAGGATTTTTTGACAATTCCGTCTGAGGAGTGGGCTTTGTTCGTTATGAACAACAGAAATCGTTATTTTTCAGATTTGACTGATCCGCTATGCAATCAGGATTGCAAGTATGATATTGTCCACGGTCCTGTCGCAAATGACGATATGGCTGTTTTGTTTCAGCAATATGAGCAGAATTTCATAGACATTGAAATGCTCAAAAAGCGTATGACTTACAAGGAACTTTCGATGCAGTATTCGTTCCATACGGAAAAAGCTGTGGAACTATTGAAAAAACTGGAGACGATTTATGTATAAAGCGGACAAAAAAGACTGGCTTATCGACTCTCTCACAAAAGAAATTGCAGTTTTCATCGTTGAAGATGAAAAAATAGAATACGAAGAAGCGTTGAAAAAACTCTACACCTCACGGATTTTTGAAGCACTTAACGATAAGGAAACCGGGCTTTACCGCGAAGGCGCAGCATATATTTATCAGCATTATCTTGAAGAACAGAAAAACAAAAACTGAAAATCACTTTGAAAAAATCCGAACACATTAACAAAACATCTGATATCGTTGAAGATTATGTTGAAGAAGTTGCGGAGATAATTGGAGAAAGTATTTCATAAAGCAAGGAGAAAAAAATGAAAAAGATCATGATTCTTTTTGTTGTTTTGCTTGCAATAACCGTGATTTTCGCTCAAATGCCGGAAAAAGATCAGGAGGCTTGCGAATATGCGAGAAAGCATGATAATGTCAATTTATGGCTTGAATATTTGAAAAAATTTCCTGAAGGAAGCTGCATTGCCGAGGCTCAATTCAGTCTCGGACTTCTCTATCAGGAAGGAGACGGGGTTCAGCAAGACCCTGCGGAAGCATTCAAATGGTATAAGAAATCAGCTGAACTCGGTAACATTCATGCCCAGAATAATTTGGGACGCATGTATTTCCAAGGAGAAAGCGTTCCGCAAAACTCCGCGGAAGCCTTTAAATGGTATAAAAAAGCGGCTGAGAATGGCAATACCCAATCCCAATACAATCTCGGAGTCATGTATGTGAACGGTCAGGGAATTTCAAAAAACTTTGAGGAAGCGATACAATGGTTTTTAAAGGCATCAAAGGGCGGATTTGCTGCGGCACGAAACGAGATAGGAATCATGTACTACTTCGGAGAAGGCCTCAAACAGGACTATCAAAAAGCTGCAAAATGGCTTGAACTGGCGGCAAAGCAAGGTTATGCTCCGGCTCAATTCAATTTCGGACGTATGACTTTCAACGGAGAAGGAATTCAGCAAAACTACGCAGAAGGCATAAAATGGATAACTAAATCGGCTGAACAAGGTTATATGAAAGCTCAAATTACTTTGGGGGCTATATATACTGACGGAAAAGTGGTCAAACAGAGTCTTGCAGAAGCAAAGAAGTGGTTCAAGTATGCTGCCGACCAAGGTTCTGACAAAGCCAAATCCTATCTTTTGAAAATTGAAGAAGCAGAAAAAGCGACGGGGAAAAACAAATAAAACTGCTGGAGAAATAAATGGCTGAAGAAAAGAGGATCGTTCCCAAACGTATTGCCCAGACAGTCATAAATTCGCTGAAAGGGGGCGTTGTGCCTAGGATAGGGCTTCCCTATATCGCTGTAGGGAGGAAAAACGAGATTTCGGCGCTGCTTCACGATGTCGGGATCATTGCGGAAGGAGGGGCATCGTTCCGCTTTATCGTCGGAAGATACGGCTCGGGAAAGAGTTTTCTCATCCAGACGATACGGAATTACGTTATGGACAAGGGTTTTATCGTCGCCGATGCCGATCTTTCGCCCGAAAGAAGGCTTCAGGGAACTCACGGGCAGGGCTTGGCGACTTACCGCGAGCTGATAGGCAATCTTTCTACAAAAACAAAGCCGGAAGGGGGCGCGCTGACGCTTCTTCTCGACCGCTGGATAAACACGGTTCAGACTGAAACGATGCGGGAATACGGCCTTTCGGCAGACGATCCGGCACTTTCAGCCGCTGTTGACAGAAAAATTTACGCCGTGACAAGCGCAGTGAGCGAACTTGTGCACGGATTCGAGTTTGCAAGACTTCTTTCGCTCTACTACCGCGCATATTCCGAGGGAAACGACGAAACGAAAATGAAGGTCGTCCGCTGGTTCCGTGCCGAATACGCGACAAAACGCGAGGCAAAGGAAGAACTCGGAGTCAACATCATAATCACCGACGACGACTGGTACGACTATCTCAAACTTTTTGCCCTCTTTTTCAGGCTCGCGGGATATGCCGGAATGATGATAATGATAGACGAACTCGTGAACATCTACAAGATCCCGAATTCGATAACTCGCCAGTATAACTACGAAAAAATGCTCACGATGTACAACGACACTCTTCAGGGAAAGGCGCGTTATTTAGGAATAATCATGGGCGCGACTCCGCAGGCAGTTGACGACAAAAGGCGCGGCGTCTACAGCTATGAAGCGCTCCGCTCACGCTTGGCGGAAGGAAAATTTTCCAGAGAAGGAGCCCGTGACATGCTTGCTCCGGTGATAAGACTTGAGCCTCTGACCGCCGAAGAGATGCTCGTTTTATGCGAAAAACTCGCTGATATGCACGCATCACTTTACGGATATCAGCGCAAGATCAATGTTGACGACCTCTCATCCTTCATCAAGCTTGAATACGGAAGGATCGGAGCAGATAACAACATCACGCCGCGCGAAGTCATCAGAGATTTCATCGAACTCCTTGATCTCATGTACCAGCATCCAACTATGACAATGGCTGACCTCATGCAGTCAGACGATTTCGCATACACAAAGTCGGAAGCGGTCTCGGATGAAGCCGTGGAAGATTTCGCGGAGTTCACGATATGAACGTTTTCGCAAGATACGCACCTTTTATTCAGGATTATATCTACCGCAGCGGCTGGAAAATGCTGCGCGCCGTGCAGAATGCCGCAGGAGAGGCGATATTCGGCAGTGACGACAATGTTCTGCTTGCTGCTTCGACCGCATCGGGAAAGACCGAAGCGGCATTTTTTCCGATACTCACACTGCTTGATGAAAAACCTTCCGCAAGTGTCGGAGTCTTGTATATCGCGCCGCTTAAAGCACTGATCAACGATCAGTTCGGAAGACTGAACGAACTTTGCGAAGAAGCGGCGATCCCGGTTTACCGCTGGCACGGCGACGTTCCGCAGACTCAGAAGCGCAAACTTCTGAAAAAGCCAGAAGGTATTCTTCAGATAACGCCCGAATCGCTTGAATCACTGATGATAAACAAGCACATGGAGATACCTTCTCTTTTCGGTGACCTGCGCTTTATCGTGATAGACGAGATCCACTCTCTTTTGCGCGGCGACCGCGGGATGCAGACATTCTGCCTCATCGAGCGCCTGTGCAAAGTCGCCGGCTGCAATCCCAGAAGGATAGGCCTTTCGGCTACGATTGGTGATCCGGAAGCGGCCGGGAAATTTCTTTCGGCGGGAAGCGGCAGAAAGACCGTGATCCCGCGTTTTGACGGAGGGAAAGAGGTGTGGCGGCTCTCAATGGAGCATTTCTACAACACTGATCCGCAGGCAGACTCAGCCGATATTCCAGACGAAGCAGCAGGAGATGAAGAAGCTACCGACACCGCTCCGGACAAGGCTGATCCAGGACTTGCATATATTTTTGAGCATACACGCGGCAAAAAATGCCTTATCTTTACAAATTCAAGAGAAGAGTGCGAATCGGTCTGCCAGAATCTGCGGCAGTACTGCGAAATAAAGCACGAACCCGACCGTTTTCTGATCCACCACGGCAACCTTTCGGCATCCTACCGCGAAAGTGCTGAAGAAGAGATGAAGGACGACTCTTCGCTGATGTCTGTCTGCGCCACGGCGACGCTTGAACTAGGTATTGACATCGGAAAACTAGAGAGAGCCTTCCACATTGACGCACCTTTCACAGTTTCAGGCTTCCTGCAGCGCATGGGACGAACCGGAAGACGCGGCGACCCCTCGGAAATGCGCTTTGTCATGCGTGAAGACCACCCGGAATCGAGAGCGATGATGCCGGAACTTATTCCGTGGTATCTCGTGCAGGGAACAGCACTTGTCCAGCTTTACATCGAAGAGCGTTTTGTCGAGCCGCCGAAGACTGACAGGCTTCCATTCAGCCTGCTCTATCACCAGACGATGAGCACGCTTGCCTCATGCGGAGAGATGACGCCTGCCGAACTTGCATCCAAAGTTTTGCCGCTAAACTGCTTTAAAAGGATAACTGCTGACGATTACAAAATACTGCTTAAACACCTGATAAATATCGGTCACATCAGCCGCACCGAAAACGGCGGACTCATCGTAGGGCTCGCGGGAGAGCGCATCGTCAATAACTTCAAATTCTACGCGGTCTTTCAGGAAAATATCGAATATTCGGTAAAAGCCGATTCCATTGAGCTCGGCACGATCGTGAAACCGCCGCCAGCCGGCGAAAAAATCGCGATCGCGGGGCGTGTCTGGGCAGTCGACGAGGTCGATCATAAAAAAAGAATCGTCTACTGCACGCTTGTCAAAGGGAATATCCCCGCATATTTCGGCGATGTCGCGGGTGATATCCACACTCACATCTTGGAGCGGATGAAAGGAGTCCTGACTGAGGACCAAGTTTATCCTTACCTCATGCGCCACGCCCGCTGCAGACTTAGCGATGCAAGGGAAACTTTCAAAAAAGCGGGGATTGCTCAAAAACCGCTCGTTCACTTGGGCGGCAGTATGTGGGCGCTTTTCCCGTGGCTTGGAAGTTACGCATTCCTTGCGTTGGAACGCTTTCTGAAGATACGCTGCGGATCAAAACTCGGGCTCAAAGGGCTGAGTCCGTCGCGGCCTTACTTCATACAGTTCACAATGAAAGCAGACCCAGAAACTTTCTACAAAACCGTTTCTGAAGAGGCTGCGAAAGGGATCGATCCGATGGAACTTATCTATCCGAAAGAAAATCCCGTTTTTGAAAAATACGATGAATTCGTACCTCTTGAGCTCATCAGAAAAGGCTTTGCTCTCGGAATCCTTGATATCGAAGGAATGAAAAAACGGATCTCGGAATGGTCTAATCTTTATCTCTGATGGACATGAACGCCGCATCAGCCGCAATGCTTCTCGGCAGGAAACGAAGGAAAAAAGCGGCAAAACGGTTGATAAAACGCGGCATCACTATCGGCTTGTTTTTGAGAAGACCGTTTATCGCCTCCTCAGCCGCCGGATAGCTTCTGCCGATCATCATCTCAAGAAGTTTCGAGCGTTTCTGCCCTGCCCTTTCCACGAATTCGGTGGCAGTAAAACCAGGGCAAAGTGCCGTGACACAGACGTTTTTTCCGCATTTTTTGAGTTCAGTGCGGATCGCGACCGAAAAATTCATGAGAAATGCCTTCGTTGCACCGTAAACCGCATAAAACGGAGTGGGATTGAATGCTGCAAACGATGCCACATTGAGTATCCATCCCGAATTTTTTGCCGAAAAATCCTTTGCAAAAAGATTGGCCAGAACAAAAGCGGAAACGACGTTCAGCTGCACCATTTTGTCAAGTTTTGCCGCGTCCTGCCGCTCGAACCAGTCGTACATTCCGTAACCGGCGTTGTTTATGAGCATGTCGATGTTGTCATCCTTCACTTCGGAATAGAGCTTTTCCGCCGCGCCGAATCCTGAAAGATCCATAACGATCACGCGCACTTTCACGCCGTATTTTTCAACGATGCTCTCTTTCAGCGCGTTGAGTTTTTCTTCACGCCGCGCCGTTATGACAAGATCCATCCCCTTTTTTGCGAGGATATCCGCAAAATCTGCGCCGAAGCCGCTTGAAGCCCCTGTGATGAGAGCTTTTTTTCCTTTGAGAGAGATCATTTTCGGCCTACATCACAACGATCGAGCATCCGCCGCTCTTCTTTTTCTGTCCGGATCCGCTGTCGTCATCAGAAGCAGCATCGTCGTCAGACAAAGCATCTTCTTCCGCTTCTTCATCACTGCCGGCATCTGCATCACTGTCATCGTCTCCAGATCCTTCTTCAGGCTCTTCTTCAGGCCAGCCTTTCCAGTCCTCGAGTGCGCAGTAACCGTCTTCGTTGCAGACAGCATCTTCATCACTGCAGTCGCTGTTGCTGCGGCATTTTCTGTAACAGACTCCGCTTTTCGAACCCATCTTCGGATGGCAGAGGTAGCCTTCACCGGTCCTGCAGTCTTTGTCTGAAGCGCATGAAGCGAGACAAGATGTCGTCTGGCGTCTTCCGTTTGTCACACACTTTGCATTGTCAGGACAGTCGGAATCTTCGTTGTCGAAACACTCCTGCGTGCAGTATCCGCCTGTAAACCAGATATTGCATGTCGTAAATTCGCCATTGCATTCGTCATCATTGGAGCAGCTTCCGCCGATCGGTCCGGGAATTTTCTCGCATCTGCCCTCATCATTGCAGAAAGAGCCGTCGTTGCAGCCTGAATTGTCGGTACAAGAAGGCAGACAGACTCCGAGAAGCTCGTTGGAGCAGTAATACCCCTCCCTTTCGCAAGGTTTGACACTGTTGCACTCAAGAGCGCAGATATAATTCTGTCTGTCATCAGTGGCATCCAAAGGCTTTGTTCCATCGGGGCACGGCGAGCTGCCGCTTTTTGCTGCGCAGTAACCGCCTTCAAAGATCCAGTAACGGCGCACTTTCAAACATTCGGCATCAGCTGCCGCAAGGGTGTCTGTCTGACAGTCGGCAGCCGTTTCACACGGTTTTCCGACAGTAAGTTCATCGGCGCAGCCTTCATCGACAAAGCCGTCGCAGTCATCATCGATATGATTCCCGCAGCTTTCCTCCTTTTCACCGTCACACATCGTAAACCCAGCCGCAAGACGCGCTGCTTTTTCAAGGTTTACTCTTCCGTAGCCGAATTTTACACTAAAACCGTTTTTGTCCCAAAGTCCGGTTTCCGGATTGATTTTATCGGCACTTTTTTTCAGGATATCTATAGCCTCTTCAAGCGTAAGATCAGGATTTATGCTGAATATCGCACCAAAAAAGCCTGAAACTACCGGGGCCGCCGCAGAAGTCCCGGAAAACAGAAGGGTGTAGTCTCCTTTGTAATCGCCGTAACCGGGAATAGATGTCGTGGCGATGCCTACGATCGGAGTTTCCGAAAGCGACGGAGCTATTACAGTCGAGTAATACCCGTAATTTGAATATTCGACTCTCATATCCCATGCCGAGGAAGCGTTGACCGTAACTACACGGTCTGTAACTTCGACACCGTCTCTCTCGAAAACGAAATCGTAGCCGAGGAGCTGCTCGTATGAAGAATCGATCCCGTCATTTCCTGATGCATATACGATGACACCGCCCTTTCCTCCTCTACCGTTCTGCATAAAGTTGCGGTGAGTTTCGATCTCATCGGGAGAAACGGGAATTATTCCGAATGAGGAATCCGGGCCGAAACTGCAGTTTACTACTGAAATATCAGGGTCAGCCACATATTTTTCATAAGCCTTGAGAGTCGTCTCGCTCGACATTGCTGTTCCGGAGATACCTTCGAGATATCTTACCGGATAAAGCCTGCACCACGGGCACATACCGCTCATTCCGATCTCGTTTCCGACACCTGCGCTGACACCTGCGCAAGTCGTTCCGTGACCGACACTTGAAGCATAATAGTCGGCATAAGGAGACTCTTCGAGTTCCGAAATATCGGGATATCCGCCCTCTTTGTCCTGCAAAGCGTCATAGCCCGGTTCGATATTCGTGAGATCCTCGTGGTCCGGCACGATACCGGTATCCATTATCGCAATTTTAGTATTAGTATCGACTTCAATATTGTTGGAATTCAGGAATTCGAGCATCTGGATGAATTTTGTATCGGCGTTTTTCATGATGCTGACATCTTTTCCCTGATAATCCTTGACCTTTCCTGTATTCTGCAAATGCCACTGCACATCGAAATAAGGATCCTTCGGCGCGCTCGCCGGCACCATTCTGAGAGTCGTTTCGCGCACGAGGTCAGGAAAAGCGTAACCGTCGCCCTCTTTCACGATTTTTTCCGCAGTCTCAACGCTGTCCCCCTTCACCGCAAAGACGTAAAGCGGATAAGAAGGCATTATTTCGACAAGTCTGAGCCCGTATTTTTTCTCAATATATTCGACCGCTTTTTCCCCGCGCCAGAAGATCATCCGTTCAGCAACGACCGGCATATCGCCAAGAAAATAGACCGGAAGTTCCCCTCCGTTCCCGATGACGAAAGAGTAGACACTGCTTCCGGTATTCAGCCGGTAAAGCTCGTTTTTAGGAGCAAAAACTGCCGAAGGAGCACTTTTGATGACGCTGTAGTTCTCCGCCTTTGCGATGGAAATACTGCTTCCGTTGCTGTAAAAAAGCTCAGCACCGCTCACAACGAGCGCACTAAAAAAGATTAAAAACGCAAAAAAGATTTTTTTCATCTTAAACCTCTGCAATCAAAAAACCAGTTATCATATAATATTTTTATTTTTTTCGAGCATTTTATAACACAAGGAGCGAACAGCCTCCGCTTTTTTTCGTTTCATCTCCGCGCATCTCTCCATCGTCTGAGGAAGATCCCTCCGGGTTATCACCGGCTTCAGCATCTTCGTCAGAGATAACTTCCGTGCTGTCCGAATTTTCTTCAGAAGTGTCGCCTTCGTCGGGAGCGGTATCGCCTTCGTCGGGAACAGTGTCGCCTTCGTCGGGAACAGTGTCGCCTTCGTCGGGAACAGTGTCGCCTTCGTCGGGAACTTCCTCTTTACATTCCGAAGTGCAAAGACCGTTACTTCCGTTATCATCTCCGTCATCGCAGATCTCACCGCCTTCGGCATCCACATATCCGTCGCCGCAGTAGGAAGTCGTTCCGACCTCGATCAGACATTCGTTCGTGCAGACATTACAGCCGGTCTCACCGTAAGCGCAGTTTGTTCTGCCGTTGTCAAAACCGTTGTCGCAGGCTTCGCCGTTTGCGCTGTCGACCGTTCCGTCACCGCAGAAAGAGGTCGTGCCTGATGCCGTGACGCAGGTACTCGTGCAGACCGTGCAGCTCTCTTCGCCGTAAGCGCAGTCCTTTTGTCCGTTTGTTGCAGGATCGTCGCAGGTCTCCCCGTTTGCCGCATCGATCCTGCCGTCGCCGCAGTAGGAGATCGTGCCTTCCACTGGTTTGCAGCCTGTCGTACAGACTGTGCAGGAGTGTTCGCCGTAAGCACATGCCGTTCTGCCGTTGTCGGAACCGTTGTCACAGACCTCCCCGTTTGTTCCGTCGATCCTGCTGTCGCCGCAGTAGGAAGTTGCACCTGAGGCGCGCTGGCATCCTGTCGTGCAGACTGTGCAGGAGTGTTCTCCGTAGGTGCAGTCGGTCCTGCCGTTGTCGGAGCCGTCGTCGCAGGTCTCATAGCCAGAGTTTGCGACTCCGTCGCCGCAGTAGGAGATCGTTCCGGCAGTTTCCCTGCAGTCAGATGTGCATACAGTGCAGCTCATCTCTCCGTAAGTACAGTTCAGATTCCCGTTGTTGTAATAACCTTTATCGCATTCTTCGCCATTGTGAGGATCGATCTTCCAGTCACCGCAGAATGAAGTCTTTCCTGCCGTCTCCTGACATTCCGAGGTGCAGACAGTGCAGCTGGACTCACCGTAAGCGCAGTACAGCGCACCGTTGTCGTCGCCGTTGTCGCAGGCTTCGCCGTCATCGATCCGGCCGTTTCCGCACACCGAAGTGCAGTGTCCGCTGTCGCTGCATGAATAACCTTCAGTGCAGTCAGAATCGCTCGAACAGAGCGGCACACAGATACCGAGGACATCGTCTGTGCAGTAATATCCTTCTCTCTGACACGGATGTTCTCTGTTACATTCGAGCGCGCAGTAATAGTCGTAGTCATTTTCTCTGCCGCCGAGGATCTTTGTTCCGTCGGGACACGGCGCAAAGGAATAGATCAGACTCGGGGAATAAAGAGTTGATTTAACGAAACAGTATCCGCCTCTAAATACCCACGCTTCACGCGAGGTCAGGCATTTGACATCAGAAGCCTTCCACGGGCCGCTCACACAGTCGGCATCCGTTGAACAGGGATTTCCGGCAGGAAGCGGTGAAGAACACCCTTCATCGACATAGCCGTCGCAGTCATCGTCGAGATGGTTTCCGCAAACCTCGCCTGTAACATTTCCGCACATCGTAAAACCTTTGGCGAGACGCACGGCTTTTTCAAGATTCACCCTGCCGTAGCCGTATTTCACACTGAAACCGTTCTCATCCCAGAAACCTGTTTCCGGATTGATTTTATCGGCACTCTGCTTGAGGATCTCCACTGCTTCTTCAAGCGTAAGCTCAGGATTTACGCTGAATATAACGCCGAAAAGACCCGAAACTACGGGAGCCGCTGCAGAAGTTCCGCTGAAAAGACGCGTGTAATCCGAGCCGGCTGCCGGATACTCTCCGTGACCGGGGATCGTAGCCGTCGCAATACCTACCATCGGTCCGTTCGAACGCGAAGGAGCAGAAACAGTCGATGCATAGCCGTAATTCGAGTATTCCGCTTTCGTGTCCCATGCTGTCGTCGCGTTTACGGTAACGACTCTGTTTGTAACTTCGACACCGTTTCTTTTAAATTTGAAATCATACTCAAGATAGCGTTTGTAAGAAGAATCGACATTGTCGTTTCCCGATGAATAGACGACAACTCCTCCTTTTCCGTTTCTTCCGTTCTGCATGAAACTCCTGATCGCCGTGATCTCATCGGGGTAAACATAGGAGACACCGTTCTGGGCAGTCGGTCCGAAACTGCAGTTTATCGTGGTGATATCAGGATCTGCAAGATATCTTTCGTAAACCGCGAGCATATCGGAAGAAGAGTGCGCAGAAGTCTGTCCGCTGATCCATCTCAAAGGATAGATCCTGCACCACGGACATACTCCGCTCATTCCGATATCATTTCCGGCACCTGCGCTGACACCGGCACACTGCGTTCCGTGGTCGTCACCGGTCACAAAAACATCGTTAGGATAACCGCCTTCCTTATTCTCCAAAGCATCCCAACCGGCATCAAGATTCGTCAGATCTTCATGATCAGGCGAAACACCGCTGTCCATTATCGCGATCTTCGTATTCGTATCGACCTCAAAATTGTTGTTGTGCAGGAATTCGAGCGCCTGAAGGAATTTCACGTCGGCATTTGCCACGACAGGTCTGTCGAGATCGGCGTTGCTATAATGGAATGTAGCCGTTCCTGTGTTTTTCAGATGCCACTGCATATTGAAATAAGGATCAGCCGGTGAACTTGCCGGCACGAAATTTATGGTCGTTTCGCGCACTAGATCCGGGAACGCGTAACCGTCGCCGTTTTTCACTATCTTTTCGGAGATCTCAACGCTGTCCCCCTCGATAGAAAAGGAGTAGAGCGCATAACTCGGCAATATTTCGGAGAGCTTCATCCCGTACTTTTCTTCCATATATTCGACGGAGTTCTCACCACGCCAGAAAATCCTGCTTTCCGCAACGACCGGTGTTTCTCCCAGAAAATAAACAGGAAGACCGTATCCGCCTTTCCTGCCGCTCACGAAAGAGTAGACATAGCGTCCGGTATTCATGCCGTAGACTGCCCCTTTCTGCTTTTCCGCATCCGAAGCTTTGGTTTTGACCGCACTCAATTCCTCTGATTTTTTCATCGGAACGCGTGTCCCGTCATCGTAAAAAAGCTCAGCGCCGCTTAAAGAGACGATGCCGAGAAGGATCGCGAATGCAAAAAAAATCCTTTTCATTTGTAACCTCAACAAAGAATCAAAGAAAAAAACAAAGAATTCTATCCGGTTTTTATTTTTTTTCGAGTAAATTCAGGATCGCAGGGTACGCAAGCTTATAGACCGTCCGTTTTTTGAGTTTCATACCCGCTGTCTTCATCGCGCGGATCTGTTTGTCAGATGGAAAAACATAAGGATAGATGCCGTAAATAAAAGGAAAAAACTGATAAGTGAAGTCGTAGCTCTCAGCCGGAGCGGCTTTCGGTCTCAGCTTTCTGAAACACCTGTCAACAGCATCGACAGAGGCTTTATAGACTTTTTTGAACTCGATCAGATTTGCATCGCGGCTGTTTTCCTCGATCGCATAGAGGTTCATGCTGAGCAGTTTCAGCAGCTGCACCCTGTTTTGAAGCGAACGAGCCAGCATTCCGGCAAGTTTGGGAGCCGTAAATTTGACTTTCGACTTCTCGATCTCCCCGAGTTCAGCGATCCATTTACTGTATTCACGCTGCAAAAGAGCAAGAAAGATCTCCTCTTTAGTCTGAAAATAGCTGTATATCGCAGTCCGAGTCAAGGTCGTCGCAGCTCCGATCTGCTTCAAAGTGACATCTTCGAATCTCATCGTCTGATAAAGATTTTCACAAGCATCAACGATCTCTTCCCTGCGTGCTGAAGTCCGTTCCTCAGAAGCTCTCGGCATTTTTTCCTCCTATGATCATTTGTTTATAACCGGCATCGAATCATCCTGAACACAGCATCTTCGCATTTTGACACCCTGTCAGAAACGAGGCTATATGAATTCTGACACGGTGTCAATTTTTATTTTGACACCGTGTCAGTTATTTAGCAGAACATCGCAAGAGCTTATTGAGACAGTGCAAGTTTTACGGTTTTCTGAACTCAATACCTTCGAGTTCAAGAAGCGCGATCTTGTTTTTGATGCCGCCGCCGTAACCGGTAAGGCTTTTGTCTGCGCCAAGGACGCGGTGGCACGGCACTATTATGCAGAGAGGGTTCCAGCCCACAGCGCCGCCCACGGCCTGAGCCGACATTTTTTTGATGCCGCGCTTCTGTGCGACAAGTGCCGCGATCCCGCCGTAAGTCATCGTTTTTCCAAAGGGAATAGAGAGCATGATATCGGAAACTTCCTTCCTGAAAGGTGTCAAGTCATTTATTTTGAATTCCGGCATAAAATCAGGCGATTTCCCTGAAAAATAGATATCGAGCCACTTTTTTGTATCGCGGAATACGGGAAGTTCCTTCTCCTCGCACTCAATTTTATTATCAGCGCAGTCAAAAAAGCTCAATCCGGTGAGGATCCCGCCCTCTGAGACCATGATGAGATCATCGAGCCCCTTAGGCGTGCGGTAAATGCGCTTGAAAACATTTCCTTCCATATTTTTACCAGTCAAAAGTCATCTGCTGCGGCGTCTGCGGATCTTCTGTCAGGAGAGGATTCGCTACAGAAAGCCCCAGAAGCCTTACCGGATGCCGCACGTCGACTTCCTCAAGCAGATCCTTTGTAAGGGAAAGGATCTCGTCAAAAGTCTCTATCGGCTTACTCCCTGTGCGGCAGTGCGTCGTCTGCCTGAAATCGCTGTATTTTATCTTCAACACAAGGGATCTGCCTGTAAAGCCGTGTTTCTTCAGCCTTTCGGACAATTCTTCAGCCAAAAGAGAGAGCTCCCGCGCCATCTCTTCGCCGCTTTCGAGATCTTTCGGGTAAGTGTGCTCACATCCGAGCGACTTGCGGACGAACTCCGTGACGACGGGACGCCCGTCGATTCCTCTCGCAAAATCGTAGAAGATCCGCCCTGTCTTTCCGAACTCGCGCGTCAAGACTTCAAGCGGCACTTCACGAAGCTCCCGCCCGGTGAACACTCCCATTTTGTGCAGATGCTGAGCCGTCTTTTCGCCTACTCCCCAGAACTGTTCCACTTTCAGTTTGTCGATGAACTTAAGCGCTCGGTCGGGGTGGATCGTGCAGAGTCCGTCTGGTTTGCGGTAGTCGCTTGCGATCTTGGCGAGAAACTTGCAGTAGCTTACCCCTGCAGAAGCGGTGAGTCCGGTATCCTCAAATATCCGCTTCTTGATCTCTGAAGCGATATCGACGGCCAGAGGGATCCCCTTTTTATTGCGCGTCACATCCAAAAAGGCCTCATCCAGACTCAAAGGCTCGATCATATCAGTGTATTCCCTGAAAATATTCCGTATCTGCTCCGAAATTTCCTTGTAGCGCGAATACCTGCCTTCGACGACGATGAGATCTTTGCACAAACGGTGCGCCGTGACGATAGGAAGAGCAGAATGTATCCCGAATTTGCGGGCCGTATAGTTGGCAGTAGCGACTACTCCGCGCGGGCCGTCATGCCCTACAACAACGGGATGCCCTTTCAGATCGGGGTTATCGTGCTCCTCCACCGAAACGAAGAAGGCGTCCATATCGACATGAATGATCTTGCGCTGCTGCATGGAAGTCTCTATTTTGACACCGTGTCAGTTTAGCGGTCACGCTTTATTGAAATTCTCTTTGCCCTGTCTGCATCTCGGGCATTTCCAGTCATCAGGAAGGTCCTCAAACGCCGTTCCGGCCGGGATCCCGTGCTCAGGGTCTCCTTTTTCCGGATCATAGACATATCCGCAGATACCGCAGATATACTTTCCTGTTGATGTTTTGTAGGTCAGTTCGCCTACAGGAACAGTTGCCGGCGGATTTGCGAGATCCACGACCTTCAGATCCTCAAGATTTTCATATCCGAGCGGAGTATGCGTCGAAAGGTAGACTGTCGGATGATTCCCTATAAATTCGCGTATTCTGTCGAGAGTCTCCCTTGCAGCCTCGGCATCCTCGAAAACGACTGAAAGCTTGTTCGCATAGAGGGCTTCGTCTGTGTAGGTGATATCTCCGTGAAGCATATAGAACAACTCTCCGCTTTCGACTATCACGATGCTGTTGCCTTTCGTGTGGCCTTTCGCCTTGATGTAGTAAACCCCGTCAGCGATTTTCTGACTTTCGGGAAAATTATAGTAGTTCCCGTCAGTGAACTTTACCGGAACGATATTTGCGATTCCCTGAAATTCTTTAGCATCCGTCTCTTCCTCATTGACGTAGATCTTTGCATTCGGAAAACTCTTGAGCATACCGGTGTGGTCTGCATGCTTGTGAGTTACGAGGATCTTGGAGACCTGCTCAGGCTTGTATCCTGCGGAAGCGAGCGCATCGATATAATCCGCGATCCTTGTTCCCATATAGATCATGGTCTTTTCATCAGGAACCGCGTCGGGAATCCCGTCAGGCATTCCAGTGTCGACCAGAATGACTTCATCGCCGGTATCGATCACAAAATTTTGCAGACTCGAGCGGTAACGCTGCGCCGCATCGAACTTTTCCATTCCGTCTTCGCCGCCGAAAGCAAACGGCTGAGTCATGAAACCGTTTCCATACAGTTTCACTGCTTTGATAGTAATCGTCTTCATCTTTTCCTCCTTATATTTATCGTAAGACCAGACATTCGAACATCCTTCGACACGGAGTTACTCCTATTTTGACACCGTGTCAGGATTATTCCGCAAGGCCGATCGACGAAAGCCACTCGCCGACCTGTTCTCTGCTGGAACCGATCTCAAAACGCCTGCTTTCAAGCCATGTTGCGGAAGGAGCGAATTTTTTGAGGTTTTCCGCGCTTGGACCAAGCGGACTCTGTGCAGAGGTGCAGAATGTGGTGAGAGTTTTTCCCGAAAAATCGTAGCTTTCCATGAATGTGTCCATGATCCGCGGCGCGTCTCCGTACCAGATGGGATGCGCGATCAAAACGGTGTCATACTGAGCCATATTTCCGATACTTCCGCTTATCGCAGGACGTGAGGCCGGGTCGTTGTATTCCGTTCTTGCGCGGCAGTCTGGAGAGTTGTAATTTGTATCATCAGCGGTGTAAGGCTGCGCCGGAACTATCTCGGCAAGATCAGCTCCGAGCAATTCGGCTGCGTATTCCGCAATCAGCTTTGTGTTGCCGGTGTAAGAAAAGTAAGCAACGAGAATTTTTCCTGTTTCCTGAGGTTCCTGACTGTCGTCACTTGTCTCCTCTTCAGTTTCCTGCTCTTCTCCGCCCTGCTGTTCCTCTTCTGCGTCATTCTGCTCTTCAGGCTCAGCATTTTCATCCGTTTCCGAATTTCCGTCAGCCGGCTGCGGCGTTTCTTCATCATCCGGATCGCCGCATGAAACAAAGAAAACAAACATCAAAACACTTAAAATCAGCCAAAATTTTTTCATCTCATACTCCTTATATCTATAGTAAAACAAAGCATTCAAGCATCCTTCGACACGGAGTCTCGCCTATTTTGACACCGTGTCAGGATTATTCCGCAAGCCGATCGGCGAAAGCCGCTAACCGACCTGTTCTTTGCCGGAACCGACTTCGAACGCCTTTTCCAAAGCCTGACGGAACTCTGTTTCTTTGACAGATCTTTTATGTTCTTCGGAAAAAGCCGCCATGTCGTATTTGGAATAATCCTCTACCTGAAGCGTATCGCAAACCGGGAAAATCCGCAGCGATCCGTTCAAAAATCCGAATGGTGCGAAGTACTCCTGCATCCGTTTCTCATACATCTGACCGTAGAGGTTCGCAGGCATATTCATTGTCAGAAAAACATCGACTTTAATCTTTCCGCGGAACCGGCTTGAATAATCGTTATAGGAAAGAGCAGGAAAAATCAACCGCTCCATAAATGAGCGGAGACCTCCCGTCGGTTCACTGAAATAGACAGGTGAACCTATTATCAGATGATCAGCCTCAAGTATTTTATCTAACAACGGTGAAAGCCCGTCCTTCCAATAACATCTGCAGAGTTCACCCATCCCCTTACGCTTGCACGCAAGACAGCTGCGGCAGCCGGAGAAATTCAAATCATACAAATCGACATATTCCGTTTCCGCCCCTGCGGATCCGGCACCTTTCACAGCCTCTTTTAAAAGTTGAGCTGTATTCCAGTTCTTACGCGGACTTGCGTTGATAATGACTGTTTTCATGATTCCTCCTGTTTTTCCAACTATTTCACCGAAATCACTTGAGTTTTTTGAATATCTGCTCCATCGTTTTTTTATCGAGCGGGCGCATTTCAGGCAGTTTCAGGCTTTTGACCATGTGCAGCGTCCCCTTTTTGTATTTCTGAAAATGCGCTGTGTTCAAATGCTGTTTGTAGAGCTCTTCGGAAGCGTAAATTTCAAGTATGCTTATTTTATTCGGATCATCAGCATGCTGCATCGGGAAAAGGCATATAACTCCAGGTTCACGCTCTATTGAAAGGCGGTCGACCTCTTCCGCATAAGCCAGATATTCCTGCAGATACTGAGGATGGACTTCTATTTCGGCAATACGCACTATAAACCCGTTTCCTATCGCTTTTTTCTCCATTGTCTGCTCCTTTTTCGCAATTTTCAAATTGTTGAAACCGAAGAGTTCCGCTGCGTTTCCTGCAAGTATCCCGGCCGCATAAGGAGCAAGTTCCGGATCTTCCGAAAGTTCCTTTTTAAAACGGGAAAGTCCGGATGCAAGAGCATCTGCCGGAGCATACGGAAAATCTGAGCCGTAAAGAATCCTTTCGGGCGGCACAATTTTCATCAGACGGTGCACGCTTTCAGCATTCGGAGAACCGGCCACATCAAACCATAATGATTTCAAATTGGCATCCCAGTCGACTTTTCCGGCATATCCCGCCGCCATGACTACCGGATGAACAGCTTTCATTCTCGGCAGAGCAAGCGGGAGCAATGCTCCGGCATGAGGAACAACAAAACGTATTTTCGGATAGCGTGCAGGAACATTGTGAGCAAACATCAGAGCCAAAGCTCTGGTCGTCTCAGCTGTGTATTCATACATCGCAAGCGGAAGCCCTTCTGCAAGTTTTTTGTTGAAAGGCTCGGGCCTGTGCGGATGAAGAACAGCCACTACGCCGTAATCATTGAGAGTTTTCATCAAAGGTTCAAGCTCCTTTTCACCGAGATAAAGACCTCTGGCATTGGTCGGCAGTTTGACGCACGATGCGCCGAGCGTTTTCAATGCCCTCTCGGCCTCTTTTACCGAAGCCTTGACATCCGGAAGCGGCAAAGTCGCGCACCAGGCTAGCCTTCCGTTCGACCGTTTTGCGATCTGGGAAGCCTTGTCGTTGATCGAGCGGCACACTTTCTCAGCCTCTTTCGCATCGCCGAAATAGGGATGAGGCGCCGGAGTCGTCAGAACCGAAAACGAAATTCCGGATCTATCCATGAATTTCTGCAACTCGTCTTCACTCCAGGCCGGGATCGGATAAAGCTCATCCATCTCTGCATTGTGCTTTTTGAGAAGTACAAGATATTCTTCAGTAGTGAAGTGTGAATGGACATCGACTGCCGGAATATCGGCTTCAGCCAGCACTATCAAGAATTGTGCTAAAATCAGCAAAAAAATCAGTTTTTTCATACTTTTTCCTACCTTATATTTGTCTTTCCGTTTCCAGTACTTCCGGCTACTTCAAATACTTTCTGAAGAATTCGTCTATTTTGCCGAACGGGATCTTTTCAAGGTTGTCGTAAAGATCAACATGGCTTGCTCCTGGAATTATCACGATTTCCTTGTTGTCGCCTTTGAGTTTTTTGAACGCCGTTTCGCTGAAGTATCTGCTGTGTGCCTTTTCGCCGTGTACAACCATGACCGCGTTTTCGATTTCGCCGGCATAAGCAAGCAGTTTCGTGTTGAGAAGCGATGTCGCCGCCGTTACATTCCAGCCGCCGTTCGAATTGAGGCTGCGCTCGTGGTAGCCGCGCGGAGTCTTGTAGTATGCGTAGTAATCCTTGATGAACTGCGGAGCGTCTTCCGGAAGCGGATCTATCACGCCGCCGGCAAGTTTGTATGAGCCGTTTTTGAAGTCTTCGGTCCTCTGTGCCATCAGAGCTTTGCGCATTTCGTTTCTTGCCTCCGCACTGTCCGCACTGTCGTTGTATCCGTTTGCGACTACGCGGCTCATGTCATACATCGTGCTTGCGACCGTAGCCTTGACTCTCGTATCGACCGCAGCAGTGTTGATAGCCATTCCGCCCCATCCGCAGATACCGATTATGCCGATCTTTTCGGGATCGATATTCACTCTTGTCGAAAGGAAATCGACTGCCGCCATGAAATCCTCGGTATTGATGTCAGGGCTGTTCATGTAACGCGGCTCACCTGCGCTTTCACCTGTGAACGAAGGATCAAAAGCGAGAGCGATGAAGCCTCTCTTCGCCATTTCGTTCGCATAAAGGCCGCTCGACTGCTCCTTCACAGCGCCGAAAGGACCGCTGACAGCGATCGCCGCATTCCCTTTTTCAGCAGCATTTTTCGGTGTGTAAAGCTCTCCGGCGAGCTCTATTCCGAAATGGTTTTTGAAATGAACTTTCGTTCTCTTCACGCCGTCTGCCAGTTTGAAAGTGTAGTGTTCTTCTTTTTTTTCAGGTTCCACAGATCTTTTAAGCGACTCCATAGTTGCACCTCCCTTTTCAGTTGAAACATTTTTCTCATTCGATTCCAGTTTTCCGCCGCATGAAACAAGCACAAACACCAAAACCGCGAAAACAGCAAAAATTCTTTTCATCTCATACTCCAATTTACCGTAAGACCAAGCATTCAAACATCCTCCGACACAGAGCCGCACCTGTTTTGACACCGTGTCAGAAATGAAGCTATATGAATTTTGACACCGTGTCAATTTTTATTTTGACACCGTGTCAGTTTTGATTAAATTATATCGTTTTGACGCGCCGACTCAAGTTAACATCGATGCGGTGCCAATGTTGAAGAACTGATATTTCAGGAGGATTTGATGAAAAAAGTTATCATGATCCTGGCTGTTCTGCTCATAGCCGGTATTGTTTTTGCGCAGAATCAGTCCAAGGAGAAGAAACCAGCTGCGGACAATGCAAAAAAAAGTAGTATTCAACAGAACGACGGAGGAAAAAAGATGCCTAAAAGATTAGTTGCCTATTTCAGCGCGAGCGGAACGACCGCAAAAGTTGCAAAAGATCTCGCGGAAGCTGCAAAAGCCGACATTTACGAGATCAGACCTGAGACAAAATACACGAACAACGATCTCGACTGGAGAGACAAAACATCGCGCTCCAGCGTTGAGATGGCTGACAAGAAAAGCCGTCCCGGACTTGCAGACAAAAACGCAAAGATCGCGGATTACGATGTGATCTTCATCGGTTTTCCGATCTGGTGGTATGTCGCGCCGCACATCATAAACAGCTTTCTCGAAGCCTATGACTTCTCCGGCAAAAAGGTCGTAGTCTTCGCAACGAGCGGCGGAAGCGGTTTCGGAAACACCGTAAAAGAGCTTCAGCCGAGTGCTCCGAAAGCAACCATCATCGAAGGAAAGATGATGAACGGCAGACTGGACAAAGCCGAACTCGCAAAGTGGGCGGAACAGTTCTGAAGATCTGATATTGGAAGAGCATTTACACTTTCGACCCGTTTCGCAGGCTTCACCCTCTTATGAAGTTCGTGAAGACTGTTTCTTCTTTATCTGCCCGCCGTCAGCAGTGACGCATCTGGCGGGTTTTGTGCAAGAAAAGCTATTTTTTGAGTCCGAGAATGTTCTTGAGATCGTAAAGCTGCGGATTTTTGAGCCATTTCGAAGCTTTTTCGTAGTCGTCTTCGTCGATGCAGTGGAAGTTTTCGACGAGCATTTTGTAGTCGTCGGCTTCGATATCGACAAGGCGCGGTTTGATCTTGCCGGTCGCAGGATCTTCAACGTCTTCGAGGTAGAGCGGGGAGACCGTTCCGTCGTTGTGGCAGACGACTATGCAGCCCGAAATGCCGCGGTCGAAAAGCTCTTTTACGCCGAAACCGAGCAGCGTGCAGTATTTGAGGTCGAACGCACACGGAGCACAGCAGCGGACTTCGTATCCGATCTCGGTCGGTCTGCATTTTACCTTGAGGCCGAGTTTTTTCAGCTCTTCGTTGAGGAGAACGTTGAATATATGCGCTTTTGAGACATTTCCGAGTTCAGGATGTCCGTGCTCGTCGAACGAGAACTTGATCCCCGAGCTGACGATCTCTTCGTCCGACATGAAGTGGAAAACGCCTTCACTTACGATTATCGCGCCGTAGTCCATGCCGTAGATCTTTCTTTTTACGATAGACGAGATCATCATCTTCAGGATCCTGTCAAAGGTGACTTCGACATTTTTGAACATTTCGGGGATGATTATCATCGGATAGTGGCATGCCGCGCCTATTCCAAAAGCAAGATGTCCCGCTTCACGGCCCATCGATGAGACGACGAACCAGTTTCCGCTCGTTCTTGCATCTTCATAGATCGTAGTTGCGATCCTGACACCTTCATTTTTAGCCGACTGATAGCCGAAAGTGGGAAGTCTCTCAGGCAGCGGAAGGTCGTTGTCGATTGTCTTCGGAACGTGGATATTTCTGACGGGAAGGTTTTTCTCGTTCAAGTATTTCGTGATCCTGTTAGCAGTGGATGCTGTGTCGTCGCCGCCGATAGTGACAAGCAGCTCAACGTTGTTTTTAATGAAAAAATCGGGCTTGAACTCGCTGTCTTTCGGTTTGTAGCGGCTCATTTTGAGGAAGGAACCGCCGCGGTTGAAGTAGTGGTCGGCGAGATCGAAATCGATATCGACCGTATCGACATGGTCTGTGAAAAGAGTCTTCGTGCCGTAGTTTATGCCGATGACTCTGTAGTGAGCCTTGAGAAAAACTTTCGCGATCGAGCATACTACAGTGTTTATTCCGGGGGCCGGTCCGCCTGAGCAGAGAATTGCAACAGATTTTTTGTCTTCCATGGTTTTGCCTCACAAAATATTAAATAAAATCGGGTTGTTATTCAAAAAGAGCCTCAACGAATTCATTAGGATCGAAAGGCCTCAGGTCTTCAATCTTCTCGCCTACTCCGACAAGATAGACAGGAAGTCCGAGTTCTTTCGAAATGCCGATTATAACGCCGCCTTTCGCGCTGCCGTCGAGTTTCGTGATGATGATCCCGGTAACTTTTACGGCTTCGCTGAACTGTTTCGCCTGAGTGAGGGCGTTCTGACCGTTGTTCGCATCGATCACGATTATCGTTTCATGCGGCGCGCCGGGTTTTGCCTTGCCGATGACGCGGTTTATCTTGACGAGTTCTTCCATCAGATTGACTCTGTTCTGAAGCCTTCCCGCCGTATCGACAAGAAGAACGTCGACATCTTTGCTCAGTGCGCTGTTCACCGCGTTGAAAGCGACCGATGCCGGGTCTGCGCCGTCTTTATCGCTGATCACCGTGCAGTTGTTGCGCTCGCCCCAGACCTTGAGCTGTTCTACCGCCGCCGCCCTGAAAGTGTCTCCTGCCGCCAGCATCGGGACTTTGCCTTGAGCGATGAACTTGTGCGCGAGCTTGCCGATAGTCGTCGTCTTTCCAGCGCCGTTCACGCCGACCATGAGGAATACCGTCGGTTTTTCGGTGATCTTGGGGAACGGTTTGTGGTTTGCGACGAGAACATCTCTTATCTGCTCTTTGAGGAACTGTTTGACATCGTCGCCGCTTGTGAATTTCGAGCGGTTCTTGTTGACGAGATCCATGAGCCAGGAGACTGTCGCGACACCCATATCCGCGGTGTAAAGGATCTCTTCGAGCTCTTCGATAAGATCGTCATCGACGACGCTGTTTTTGAAAAGGCCGATAAGACGCGACATGAATCCGCCTTTTTTAGTCTTTTCGAGACCGCTTTTTATCGTCGCGGCAGGGATTTCGGGTTCAATCGGTTTTTGAGACGTCTCAGGTGAGGTATGTACGGGTTCGGGTTGTTCAGATTGTAGAGACGTTTCATGAAACGTCTCTACTGGTTCCGGTTTTTCCTCAAATAACTGGATCTCTTTTCCAGCCTCTTTGAAAGGAGGTTCGTCCGTATTTTCAACAACGGGTTCGATCTCCGCTTTCAGTTTTTTGTCGGCTTTTATGAGTTTGTCGAGCTCGGTCTCCTCTTCTTCTTTCTTTTCCTTCTTTTTGTCGGGCCAGAAAATGACAATAAAAAGCAGGATCAGCAGGACTGCCGGCACGATATAAAAGAACAATTCGCCGTTTTTAAGGCTTTCTTCAATCCACGCTTGCATATTAAACTCCAAAACGGCGGCACAAGGCCGCCGCATAAGAACAAAACAAAATCAATTACTTAGTCGAGAATGTGAACAAGAAGTCCGCTTCTGAGCTTCGGTTCGAACCATGTCGATTTCGGCGGCATGATCCTTCCTGCATCAGCAACGCTCATAAGCTGTTCGATCGAGGTCGGGAACATGCTGAAAGCCATCGTGCATTCGCCGCTGTCGACTCTCTTTTCGAGTTCTTCGGTTCCTCTGATCCCGCCGACAAAGTCGATCTTTTCGTCGCTTCTCGGGTCGCCGATACCGAGGATCGGAGCAAGAAGGTTGTTCTGAAGGATTGCGACATCAAGGCTTTCGATCGGGTCGTCAGCCGGGAATGTGCCGTCCTTTGCTTTGATCGTGATCCATTTTTTATCCATGTAAAGGCCGAATTCTTTTGCGCATCTCGGTCTTGCTTCGCCTTCGCGGACGATCTCGAACTTTTCGAGAACTTTCTTCATGAACTCTTCTTTGGTGAGGCCGTTCATCGTGAGAAGAACTCTGTTGTAGTCGAGGATCTTGAGCTGTGTTGCCGGGAAAAATACTGCGAGGAAGAAGTTGTATTCCTTTTCCGGGTTCCAGTGCGGATCGTTTTTCATTCTCTCAGCCTTTGCTCTTGCAGCACTTGCGCTTCTGTGGTGACCGTCAGCGACGTAAAGGAGCGGAACTTCGTTATAGAACGTTCCAGTGATTTCGTTGTTGATCCTGTTGTCTTTGATCACCCAGACTGTGTGGCGGATGCCGTCTTCAGCTGTGAAATCGACTTCCGGAGTATTTTTTACGACTTCTGCAACGAGTTCGTCGATGCGTTTGTTGTCTCTGTAGGTAAGGAAAACGGGGCCTGCGTTGATGTTGAGTTCGATAACGTGGCGGGTTCTGTCGTCCTCTTTTTTCTTACGGGTGAGCTCGTGCTTTTTGATGAGGTCGTTGTTGTAGTCATCAGCGCTTGCACAGCCGACGATGCCGTACTGTTCGTGGCCGTTCATGACCTGGCGGTAGATGTAAAGGTGAGGTTCCTTGTCCTGAACGAGAACGCCTTCCTTCATCATTTTCTGGAAATTCTCTTTTCCTTTTGCATAGACGCTGTCGTCATAAAGATCTGTCCCTTTCGGAAGGTCGATCTCGGGTTTGTTGATGTGAAGGAAAGAGATAGGGTTGTCTTTCGCGAGTTCTCTTGCCTCTTCCGAATTAAGAACGTCATAAGGATAAGCCGCGACTTTGGAAGCTATTTCGTCACGCGGTCTGATCGCCTTGAAAGGTCTTACTGTTACCATGGATTCCCCCTAAAATTAAAGTTAATAAACAGAAAACGGCACTTCTTATTATTGCAGAAAGGTTTTGTCAAGAATGATGCCCCTCTTTTCTCTAAAATCAGCGGCATGAGGAGTCTTTGCCCGGTAAAACAGCTTGTCTCTCCGGCTTAGCGGCCTGTCGGAGCAGTTTTTATCGTTGCAGCATACGCGCTGTTGACCAGTCCGAGTATCGCCGAGAGGACGAAAAGGGTCTCGATCCCGAGCGTGTGCCAGATCCAGCCGCCGAAAAGGGCGATGAGGATGCTTATCAGGTGGTTCACCGAAACTCCGGTAGAGATCGTGGCTCTGGTCTCTTCAGGCGAATCGGACAAGTCCTTGACATAGACGTTTGACGCCATCGAGGCGAGCGATATCACCGAATCGAGGACATAGTTCACGCAGCACACGACAAAAGCGACATCTCTCGGAAAAATGTGGTGGGCAAAGCCGTAAAAAAAGCAGACTAAGACAAGGATCAAAGTGTCCGTTATCATCACGATCTTGTAACCGAAGCGGTCTATTATGCGGCCGACGAGCGGGGAAGCGGTGAAACAGCAGACTGCCGAGATCGCGAAAAGAAGGCTTATGACCATCGCGTCGGCGCCGTAGAAAAGGACGAGGACATAAGGGCCGAACGTGAAAAAGATCTGCTTGCGTGCCCCGTAAAAGATCTCGAGCATATAGTATTTTGAAAATTTGCGTCTGAAGTAGAAGCGCCTTTTCGCCTTGTCGGTCTCGCTGCTTGCCGTCATGCGCAGAGAAAAAATGAAACCGAGAAAAAGTATCAGGCTGCTCACCATGAAGACCGGTTTGAAAAGAGATGTGGTCTTTCCGATGAAAAAACATACTCCGAAAATTACGATATACCCCGCGAGCATACCCATCTGATGCACCGCGTTCTGCATTCCGAGAGCGATCCCGCCGCGCCCATCCTTTGCATATTCGAGAGTGATCGTGTTGCGCATGCCGAGCTGTATGTGCTCACCTAAAGAGTAGATGAACATCGCCAGTATCACGAGAAAGCGCACGGGAGGCACGACTGACTGCATCGCCATGCCGAAAAGCATGATGACAGCACCCAGCTTGTATATTTTTTCAGCCGAAAAAGTGTAAAAAACGGCAAGAAAGAAGATGAGCAGAAATCCCGGAAGCTCGCGGAAGAACTCAGAAACTCCCTTGTCGAACTCTGTCATTCCGACGACTTGCGCCAGATAGTTGTCAAGAACGCCTTTATACAAGCCGAAAGCGAGTGCGAATGTCACCATCGAAATAAAAAAAGCCTTATATTTTGAATCCTGCCTGAAAACTTCAGCGAAACCTTTCATAAAACGCTCCAACCCGCTCAAAAACAGCGCAGAGATAGTGTTTTGGCGATATTTTGTCAAATTTCAATGCAAACAAAAATGGAATTTTCGGGAAATGCCCTGACTTTGTGACTGAAATTATAAAAAAATGCCTTGACTTTGTGACTTAAATTATAAAAAAATGCCCTGACTTTGTGACAGCGACCAGAAATGACGCGGCTTTCCGTGGGACAAAGCAGATGCCGGGCAAAACACCTCGCGACAAATCCAAAGTTCTACTTCAGATTAGTCGCAAAAATTTCAAAGTTAAGGAGAAACCCGATTTTTCAATGGCAAACAGGTGGATATTTCTGAAAAAAATACCCTGACGTTGATGTCGCACTCATGAAAAAAACTCTTTCGGAAATTCTGTTCGGGGAGAGAAATAAAACGATTTTTTAAGGCCCTGGAGAAAATTTTTTAAGGGTATCGCTTTCAAATTTTTCACAAAAATTGCCCTTGATGACAAATTCTTCTGTTTTCAAGATACGATCTATTTCTGAGAACAATTCTTCAAATTTTTGCTTTTCTTCATTTTTGAGCATTTTTCCGATGTTGTAGCGTGCGGTTTGATATTCATGCTCTTTTCTGCAAGATTTGATTATCAAAGCCAGATCCAAAGCTGTCCATTTTATTGAATCAGTATTTTCGATCTTAAATTTTCTGACAAATTTGTCCTGATTTGTAAAAAATTCACGGATAAAAGCATGGTATATGGTATCAGATTCCAAAGGTCTAAAATTCACCAGACCATTCAGGTCGTTTTGCACAACAATCAGATAGCTTTTCAGAGGCTGCTCCATTTCAGGAATATTTTCTTCAAGTATATTTTTCATGTATTCATTGTAAAAAAGATAGCTGAAATCATAATGAATTGAGTTACAGTTACTTAGCGGAGCAGAGATCCGCATCTTTAAATCCACAATGTTTTCTGAGATAAAATCACTAAACTTCTTGAATGAACTTCTGTAGTTATCACATAATTTGTCCGCAAGAGCCCTGGTCTTTTTTATATCCTCCACGGCTTTTACAAATTTTTCGTCATTAAGTTCATCAAGAACTATGGCTTTGATTTTATTTGCATTTTTAAGAAGATTTTTATCTTGGACTTTGTCAGTTTTATTTAAAATGGCAGAATAAAATTCATAGTCCCGCCAATAACTCCGTTGGAAATGATCAACGAAGAGTCGTTTTATCGCCTCGTCATCCAAGTCGCTGATATTATTCAAGAAGAAGTCAAAATCTCTAAGCATCATACCTCTTACATCTGTAGCAAAATTCATAATTCTATAATTCGGCATGATGTTTTTTGAGACAATTTCTTTTACCAGATTGAATGCTAAAATATTTGAATTTTCTATGAGTTCACGAAGTTTGTAAGAAAAATCCACTGGAATGTCTGTGTAAGACAAATCTTTTTTCCCAATATACACAAAAGCTGCCGCATAAGTGTTTTTTCCCGGATTACACACGAATTTAAGCAAAACATTTTTTGAAGCCTCTCTCTTGCAGGAATCGTCGTAGTCGTTAAATTCAGAGGAATCTTCATAGCGAAGAATTTTGCGGCATTCTTCCGCATTGAAAAACTCGTCACTTTCTCCTGACGTGGAAACGAGATTCAAAACTTCCTGCGAAACAGAATCATTTATGGATTTCAAATATTTGAAAACATATTTTGTCTTGCCTTTTTCTAAAATGACTTCAGTGCCCTTTATTTTGTAATCAGCAATTGCCGAAATATCTGTTCTGCCTGCCTCGGTATATTCTCCAGACTCAAGATAGGCTTCGGTTTTATTTTTGAATTCTATTATCGTAAAATTTTCGCCTTCACAGATACTTCCAAAAGTTTTTCCTGCCAAAATTATTTCAGTTTTTTCCGCAACAATCTCTTTCTCTTTTTCCGTTTTCGGTTTTTCCGTAACAGAAGATGAACAAGAAACAAACGGTAGCAGTAAAAGCATCAAAATTATTAGATTCTTCATTTCTCACCGCTCGAAATCGAAACCATGTCAAAAAAACAAACGCTGTATTTTACAGGAACACATTTTCAAGGCAAGCAGGAAAGGAATTTTTGGAAAAAGCCACAAAATCAGTGATGTCGTTGACAAGATACTGCTCTCCCATAGTGTGAAGCACATCGTAGCAACGGATGATATAATCGTCCAAGATACCGGTTTTATTAACTATTTCATAAACATTACCGGGAGTTTTGTTCCATGCATAAGAAAGTTGGTGAATAAGAAAAACTGAAAATTCCAATTCCTCTTTTTTGCACATACAAGTTCCTCTCAAAACCAAAAACTGCCGTATTATACTCAATTTTTTGAAAAAAGCGAGAAGGCTAAAAATTTTACAGAGACGCTTTTCCAGCTCCCCTAAAAATTGAAATTAGGTTTTTTTATTATAATATCGCGCGTTTTTTTGATTTTTTCACTTTGGAGATGAATCATGTTCAAAGAAAGCAATATCCTGAGATTAAGCATCTTCGGCATCGTTGTCGTTGCGGTCATTATGATCGCAGGAACGTTCTGGGAAGGTCAGAAAGCGAGACTCGACACGGAGAAAGCGGTAAGATCGGTCAGCCTTCTCTACCTCGACGAGCTTGCCGGCAGGCGTGAGCAGGTCGTTGCCGCAAACCTTCTGGGGAAAATAAGCGACCTGAAGACGGCCGTCAGCCTTATGACGGATGAAGACCTTAGCGACGAGGAGCATCTTCAGACCTTCCAGGCGAGGATGAAGAAGCTCTACAAACTCGTGAAGTTCGCTTTTGTCGATTCCAACGGCATAATCCACACCGCCAACGGAAGACAGGACAACATCAGCGACTACCATTTCGACTACAAAACGATCTCCAAGCCCGAAATATCGATATTCAACCTGAAAAGCGCGGACAAGAAAGTCATCATCGCTATCCCTGTCGAAGGACTTTCTGTCGGGAACGAAAAGCTCTCGGCGTGCTTCATGGAGATCGAAATGGAGGAAATGCTTCAGGGCGTTTCAATGCACTCGAACAAGGACGCAGCGACTTTCAGCAATATCTACACGAAAGACGGCATCGCTCTTTCCAACACGGTCCTCGGAGGTCTCGCGGTGGAAGACAACCTGCTTGAAGCCCTTCAGCACGCTGACTTCGAGGAAGGATACTCTTATGAAGACATCGAAAGCCATTTCAACAACGCCCAAAAAGGCATCGCCTCATTTACTTACAACGGGATCAGGGAAACTTTGAGCTACGTTCCGGTCGCCGGGACAGACTGGATCCTCACCTACCTCATCCGTGAAAACGTCATCTCGGATAACATAAGCTCGATCTCTGACGCCATCATCACAAGAAACCTCCTGCAGTCGGTCGCAGCCACGCTTTTCCTGATGATCATTTTCGCATTCATACTTTTCCAGCAGAAAAAGAACACGAAACTTCTGGTCGAAAAAAAGGCTGCCGATATCGAACAGCACGAACTTGAACACAGGCTCGAACTTCAGGAAAAACTGCTTGAAGAAGAGAAGCAGAGAACGCAGCAGACAAGGCTCATAACCGCATTGTGCTCGGATTACTGGAGTGTCTACTATCTTGAGCTCGACAAAAACGAAGGTGTCTGCTACCAGGCTCACTCCGATATAGAAAACGGATTCAAAGTCGGCGAAAAGTTCAAATACCTGGAATCGGTCACAAAATATGCGGAACACTATGTCACCGAGAAATACCGTGAAGAATTTCTGAACTTCATCCAGCCTGACAACATCAGGGAAGGGCTCAAGGAAAACAGAGTCATTTCCTACCGTTACATGGTTTCACGCCACGGGAAGGAATCGTACGAGATGGTCCGCTTCGCCGGAGTCCGCCACCCCGAGGACAGGGATGACCACTTAGTTCACGCAGTAGGAGCCTGCTTCACCAACGTCGATGCCGAGACGCGCCAGACAATCGCGAACAACGAGGCTTTGAGCAACGCTCTTGAGGCTGCAAAAGAGGCAAACAAGGCAAAAACGGCCTTCCTTTCGAATATGAGCCACGAGATCAGGACTCCGATGAACGCGATCATCGGCCTTGACAACATCGCCCTCAACGACCCGGACATATCCCCGAAGACACGCGAATATCTCACCAAGATCGGAGATTCGGCGGAACATCTGCTGAGCCTGATAAACGACATTCTCGATATGTCCCGCATAGAATCGGGGCGCCTGATACTCAAAAACGAGGAATTCCAGTTCTCGAAACTGGTCGAATACATCAACACGATGTTCAGCAGCCAGTGCTCAGGGAAAGGGCTCGACTACCACTGCCACATAAACGGGCACGTCGATGATTTCTACATCGGCGACAACATGAAGCTGCGCCAGGTGCTCATCAACATTTTAGGCAACGCGGTGAAGTTCACTCCTGCCGGAGGCAACGTCAATCTTGATATCGAAAGGACGGCTCAGTTCGACGGCAAATCGACTCTCCGCTTTGTCATCAGAGATACAGGAATCGGCATGAGCAAAGAGTTCCTGCCGCATATTTTCGACACATTCACACAGGAAGACTTGTCAGCGTCCAACAAATACGGCTCTTCGGGACTGGGACTTGCGATCACGAAGAACATCGTCGAAATGATGAACGGCAACATAAGCGTCGAAAGCGAGAAAGGAAAAGGAACGACTTTCACAGTTTCTGTCACCCTTCTCGACTCGGCCGGCAAAAACAGAAATGATGATTTGGAAATAAAACCGAACGAAATGAGCGTTCTCATCATCGACGACGACCCGGTAGCATGCGAACATGCGAGACTTGTCCTTGAAAAATCGGGGATCGCTTCAGAAACCGTTCAGTCGGGCAAAGAGGCTATCGAAATGGTCAAACTGCGCCACGCCCGCCACGATCCTTACAACCTGATCCTTGTCGACTGGCAGATGCCCGAGATGGACGGAGTCGAAACGACGCGTGAAATACGCAAGATCGTCGGGAACGAGTCGGCTATCATCATCCTCACGGCATACAAGTGGGATGACATCCTTGACGAAGCGGTCCAGGCAGGAGTCGACAGCTTCATAGCGAAACCCCTCTTCGCATCGAACCTTCTCGAAGAGTTCCAGGATGCAGTAAGACGCAAAAGCACCATAAAAGAGAATGTCGGATACAAAGCGGAACTTTCGGGAAGAAAAGTCCTTGTCGCTGAAGATGTCCAGATCAACGCCGAGATCCTGAAAATGATCCTGAATATGCGCGGCATAGACAGCGATGTCGCCGAAAACGGAAAAATCGCAGTCGAAATGTTCTCTTCAAAACCGGAAGGAACTTACGACGCGATACTCATGGATATGCGTATGCCGGAAATGGACGGACTTGAAGCGACAAGAGTCATCCGTGCGATGAAACGGGCCGATGCGAAAAAGATCCCGATAATCGCACTCACCGCAAACGCATTTGACGAAGATGTGCAGCGTTCTCTTCAGGCAGGGCTCAACGCACATCTCAGTAAGCCTGTAAAACCCGAGCAGCTCTATCAGACACTTGAAGAGCTCATCGGAAAGACTGAATTTTAACGGAGGGAACCATGCCGGAACAAAACTTCGAACTCAACGACCAGACTATTCAACTCGCAGAAAAGATCGGCCGCCACATGCCGGGAGGATTTTTCATCTACAAGGCAGGCGGAAACGAAGAACTTCTTTACGCAAACCAGGCGACGCTGAATATTTTCGGCTGCAAAGACCTTGAGGAGTTCAAAGCCCTCACCGGCTGGACTTTCAAGGGGATGGTTTATCCTGAAGATTATATTGAAATCATAAAGTCGATAGATCTTCAGATAGAAGAGAGCAGTGAAAATCTCGACTATGTGGAATACCGCATCGTAAGGAAGGACGGGAGCATCCGCTGGGTCGATGACTACGGCCACTATACCGAAACCAAGGCCTATGGCGGAGTTTACTACGTCTTCATTTCCGACATCACAGAGAAACGCGCACAGAAGGAACTTACTCTGAAACAGGCTCTGACTGCGGCTAAACAGCAGGAGATTGAAAAACAGACTGTTCTGCAGGACAAACTTCTCGAAGCACAGCGGACGAGAGAGCAGTACGACAAAATGATAACCGCCATGGCTTCGGACTACCGCAGCGTTTACCATGTCAATCTCGATACCGACGATGCAGTCTGCTACCGCGCCGATCCCAACGATAAAAAGCAGCATAAGGAAGGAGTCCACTTCTCCTACACGGAATCTTTCACCAAATATGCCGAAAACGTCGTTGCGGAACCGTACCGCGAAGGTTTCCTGCATTTCATCGAACCGGAAAATATAAGAACCGGGCTTGCGGAACACGAAATCATTTCATACCGCTATCTTGCACAGCGCGAAGGGTGGGAATACTACGAGATGATCCGCGCTGCCGGCGTCAGACACGCCGAAGACCGCGACGACCACAGAGTCCATGCGATAGGTCTCGGTCTTACGGTCATAGACGAAGAGATGCGCGATTCGATGGCTAAAAACAAGGCCCTTGCCGATGCTCTTGCAGCCGCAAAAGAGGCAAACAAGGCGAAAACGGCGTTCCTTTCCAACATGAGCCACGAGATAAGGACTCCGATGAATGCGATAATCGGGCTCGACAGCCTCGCTCTGAGAAACGACAAGCTCCTGCCGGAAACACGCGAATACCTTGAAAAGATCGGCGAAAGCGCACGTCACCTGCTCGGTCTCATCAACGACATTCTCGATATGTCGCGCATCGAATCGGGAAGGATCGTTCTGCGCAAAGAGGAATTTTCGTTCCGCTCGATGTTAGAGCAGATCAACACGATGGTAATGTCGCAGTGCGGCGAAAAAGGGCTCAAATACGAATGCCGCATGACCGGCGGAGTCAGCGACTACTACATCGGCGACGACATGAAGCTGAAACAGGTGCTCATCAACATTCTGAGCAACGCGATAAAGTTCACGGAAAAAGGTGGCAACATCGTTATGGAGGTCGAACGGAAAGCGACCTACGGCGACCAGTCAACGATCAAATTCGTGATAAAAGATACCGGTATCGGCATGAAAAAGTCGTTCATTCCGAAAATTTTCGACTCGTTCACGCAGGAGGACAGCAGCCGCAACAACAAATACGGCAGCACCGGGCTCGGCATGGCAATAACAAAAAACATCGTCGAGCTTATGAACGGCACGATTTCGGTCGAATCGGAAAAAGGTGTCGGAACTGAATTCACGGTCGTTATCACGCTGAAAAACTGCGAGCATCAGGGGCCGGCAACAAGCTACATCAAACCTAAGGATATGCGCGTGCTTATCGTTGACGACGAAGAGATCGCAGCGGAACACGCAAGAATGGTCCTTGACGAAGTCGGGATCAGCGCCGACTGCGCTTCAAGCGGTGCCGAAGCACTTAAAATGCTCGAGCTGCAGCACACGAAGCATGAACCTTACAACCTTGTCCTTCTCGACTGGAAAATGCCCGAAATGGACGGTCTTGAAGTTTCAAAAGAGATCAGAAAACGCTACAGCAAGGAGACCACAATCATAATCCTGACTTCCTTCAACTGGGACGAAATCATGGATGAAGCACTGCATATCGGCGTTGACAGCTTCCTTGCAAAGCCGCTTTTCGCATCGAATGTCATCGACGAGTTCGAACGCATCGCGAGAAAGAACAACATGAGTCTTTTCCGCGAAAAAAGGCGTGCCGACCTCAACGGCAAAAAAATCCTTCTGGCCGAAGACATTCAGATCAATGCAGAGATAATGAAGCAGATCCTCAAAATAAAGGGTGCCGAGATCGACCACGCAGAAAACGGCAGGATCGTGCTCGAAATGTTCGCAAACAGCGCTCCGAAGCACTATGACGCGATACTTATGGATGTCAGGATGCCGGAGATGGACGGCCTCGAAGCAACAGCAAAGATCCGTGCTCTCGACCGCAAGGATGCAAAAACGATCCCGATAATCGCCATGACTGCAAACGCATTCGACGAAGACGTGCAGCGCAGCCTTCAGGTCGGGATGAACGCGCACCTTTCAAAACCTGTTGAACCTGAACACCTTTACAGAACACTTGAAGAACTTATCTGGGAAAAAGAACAGCTTGAAAAATGAAAAAAGTTCTCATGTTTTTTACAGTTTTATTTTTCCTTGTAGTTTTGCTTACTTCGTTCTGGTTTTGGCGGTATTGCCTTCAAACCACGGAACACACTTTTGCAGAAGCCGTTGTTTCCTTTGTTATTGTTGTAGTTATCAACATATTTTTTGATTCTTTCCTCTTTGCAGTTTACGGTCTTGCATTGAACATCGACAAAGCGAGCGATAAAATCATCAACAAACTTTTGAAGTGAAAAAACAAAAGATTGAGGGTGCCTGGAAGCCACTCAACACCAGGTTAAGTTCCCCCGACCGCCTTCCGCCGGTTCGCGATTGGAGCAGCACTTCACGCCCTCGGGCTAAAAAAGAACGAGTAATATTAGCTATTATTTGTTTTTTGTCAAGTCTGTTTTGTTGTTTTACCGGCGAATTAAAATCCCGAAAATAAAATTACGTCTAAAACTTGTTTTCTGTTTGTTTATCTGATATAACGCCACGCTTTAATCGTGATTAGCGGAGTGAAATATGGCAAAAACTGCAATAAATCGCAAAAAAGCTGCTAAGGAATTCGCGGAAAAATGGCGTGGCAAAGGCTACGAAAAAGGAGAAAGCCAGGTCTTCTGGATTGAATTGCTTTTAAATGTGTTTGGTGTCGAAAACATTAGTGATTTCATGATTTTTGAAGATAAAGTCCATCTAGACCATACGAGTTTTATTGATGCCTATATTCCATCAACCCATGTTATGATCGAGCAGAAAAGTATCGACAAAGATTTGCGTAAGCCGATAAAACAGAGCGATGGCAGTCTTCTTACGCCGTTCCAGCAGGCAAAAAGATATTCTTCGGAATTGCCTTATTCAAGCCGTCCTCGCTGGATTATAACCTGCAACTTTCAGGAGTTTCTGATTTATGACATGGAAAAGCCGCAGGGCGAGCCTGTTCAGGTTCTTCTTGAGGATTTGCCTAATAAATTCGAATGTTTGCAGTTTATGATCGATACAAAAAAGACTTCAATTTCGCCGGAAGAACAAATTTCACTCAAAGCAGGAGAACTTGTCGGAAAGCTCTATGATGCGATTTTGAAGCAGTACAAAAATCCTGAAAGTGCAGAAACTCTCAAATCTCTGAATATTCTCTGTGTCAGACTCGTTTTTCTGCTTTATGCCGAAGATGCAGGGATTTTTCCTGAAAAAGATATGTTCGGGCATTATCTTGCTAAATTCCATCCGGATGAAGCCCGCAAAAATCTGATGGAACTTTTCACGGTTTTGAACACGAAACCTGAAAACAGAGATCCGTATTTGAATGATGATTTAGCAGCGTTTCCGTATGTAAACGGCGGACTTTTTGCCGAGCGCGAAATCGAAATCCCCAGGTTCAATGACGAGATTGTTGATATTCTTGTGAACAATGCAAGTGCCGGCTTTGACTGGAGCGAGATTTCGCCAACGATTTTCGGAGCAGTTTTCGAATCAACGCTTAATCCCGAAACACGGCGTAAAGGCGGGATGCACTACACGAGCATTGAGAATATCCACAAAGTGATTGATCCGCTGTTTCTGGATGATTTGCGTGCAGAATTTAAAAAAATCGTAGAGACATCCCGAGGCACGTCTCAAAAGGTAAAATTGGAACACTTCCGCGATAAAATCGCATCGTTGACATTTCTCGATCCGGCCTGCGGAAGCGGTAATTTCTTAACTGAAACCTATATTTCACTGCGCCGCCTGGAAAATGAAATTCTGAAAATAATCCACGGTAAACAAATGCTTTTCGGGCATGAACTTTCACCGATAAAAGTGAAAATTTCGCAGTTTTACGGCATTGAAATCAACGATTTTGCAGTAACAGTCGCCAAAACAGCACTCTGGATCGCGGAATCACAGATGATGAAAGAAACCGAGGAAATTGTTGAGGAAAACCTCGATTTCCTGCCGCTTTCAACAAGCGCGACGATCGTTGAAGGAAACGCACTTCACATGGACTGGTCAACGCTTGAAGAAGAAAAAAATGAGAAACTGGTCTATGCTGACAAACTGAATGTCTATAAAGTAGGAGAAAAAGCTTGGGAAGACGGAGTGCATGAGCCGGACATTCCTTACGGAGCGCACTTTAAGGAACTGAATGTTGCGACCAAAGAAATTACAGAGAAGAAATTCCCTGAAAAAAACAGCAGCAAATCTGTGATTTATGACTACATAATCGGAAACCCGCCGTTCGTGGGAGCACGCTGGATGGATAAGCGGCAGAAAGAAGATGTAATTTACACTTTCGGCAAGGACTGGAGCGGCGCGGGCGATCTCGATTATGTCTGCTGCTGGTACAAAAAGGCATTTGATACGATTAAAAGCGCTGAAACACGATGTGCATTTGTTTCGACAAATTCCGTAACTCAGGGCAGTTCTGTCGCAAATCTCTGGAAACCGCTTTTTGCTGACGGAATGCACTTTGATTTTGCATGGCGGACATTCAAATGGGCAAATGAAACATCTGACAAAAAGAATATGGCGGCAGTTCACTGCGTTATTATAGGATTCAGTACTACAGAAAGCAGCAAACCGAAAATCATTTTTGTTAACGAAGATGAAAAAATCGAGGCAAAGAACATAAACGGATATTTGCTTGATGCACCAAATATTTTTATAGAGAAAAATTTAAAACCTCTCTGTAATGTTCCTCAAATCTGTCTCGGAGGTCAACCAATAGACGATGGTAATTTCATTCTGACAGAAGAAGAAAAAGAAAAATACCTGAAAAAAGAACCTCAAGGCGAAAAATTTCTGAGATCTTTTATGATGGGAAAAGACTTCATTGACCGAAAACCGCGTTGGTGTTTCTGGCTGATGGATGCAAATCCCACAGAACTTCGTAAATGCCATGAAATTATGCGTCGAATAGAAAATGTTAGAAAATTTCGTCTTATGAGTAACCGCTCAAGCACACTTAGATCAGCCGAAATGCCGACATTGTTTGGAGCACCTTTTATTGCCGAAAGCGATTATGTCGCTATTCCTAAGGTTTCTTCAGAAAACCGACGATATATTCCAATGGATTATCTTTCAAAAGAGATTGTTCCCGGTGACAAATTATTTGTCATGCAACATGCCACACTTTATCATTTTGGTGTTCTGACATCATCGGTTCACATGGCATGGATGAGAACAGTTTGCGGTCGGCTAAAAAGCGATTACAGCTATTCAAACACCATTGTCTACAACAATTTTCCGTGGTGCAATCCGACAGACGCGCAGAAAGCAAAAATTGAGCAAACCGCACAAACAATTCTTGATGCAAGAGCAAAATATCCTGATGCATCGCTTGCCGACCTTTACGACGAAACCACAATGCCGCCGGAATTGAGGAAGGCTCACAAAGAGAACGACAAAGCCGTTATAGCGGCTTACGGTTTTGATCCGAAAATGAGTGAAGCGGATATTGTCGCGGAACTTTTCAAAATGTATGAAAAGCTGACAAAAAAGAAGTAGCTGTCAACAGCAAAACTTTTGATATCATTTAAAATCAATATAATGCAGGGGTTTTTGCTTTTTCACGTTACTGGAGCGATCAATGGAAAATAATATAAAAATTCTGGATAAATACCTTTCGCGGCTCGATGTCTGGTCGATGGCGCTGGGAATAATGGTCGGCTGGGGCGCCTTCGTCATGCCGGGAACGTTCTTTCTGCCGGTCGCAGGGCCTTTGGGAACGATCATCGCAATGGTCGCAAGCACTCTCATTATGCTTGTCATCGGCGCAAACTTCGCCTATCTCATGGAACGCAGCCCGAAAACCGGCGGCGTCTACACCTTCACGAAAGAGGCTTTCGGACGCGACCACGCCTTCATTTCATCGTGGTTCCTGTGTCTTTCCTACATGACAATCGTCTTTCTCAACGGGACAGCGCTTTTTGTCGTAGCGAGAATAACGATGGCACCCCTCGTGAAAAATTCGTGGAGCTACTCTGTCGCGGGACACGACATTTACATAGCCGAAGTAGCCGCTTCCGTCCTTGCTTTCGCGGGGGATCGGATTCCTTCTTGTCAAAGCAAAAAAATTTATACAGAAACTTTTCACTGTTTTAGCGGTCGTCATGTTTGCCGGAGCGCTTGTGATCGGCGCGGTGTGCATTCCTCACGCTTTCGAATGGAGTGCTCTCACCTCCTTCGGAACAGGTGACATCAGCGGATTATACGGAATTTTCACGATCGTGATCCTCGCTCCGTGGGCTTTTGTCGGCTTTGATGCCACAGCTTTCGACACAGCGCACTTCAAGTTTCCGCTTAAAGACACGAAAAAGATACTTTTCTTTGCGATAATCGTCGCAGGCTTTATCTATACGGCAATGGCTGTTGTCGGAGTCTCTTTCGTCCCCGACGGCTACACTTCGTGGCAGGAATACATCAAAAATATCGACAATCTCCAAGGTGTTGCCGCCTAACATTTCCTACCACATTTTATCCGAACCAAAAACCTCTGATTTTCTCATAACTCCCCATTTTTTCACTTGACACCAGCTGAATAAAAAGTAAACTATCTAATGGAAATTACATAATAATTCTTCGGAGGTTCAAATGCCGCTCCATTTAAGACTATTTTTAGTTATTTTAGGGTTGTTCTTATTCGTTTCCTGCTCTTCGTCAAAAAATACTGAAAACGATTCCGACATTTTTCCTGATTTTGATTTTGATTCCGACAATTCAGAAAACATTGTTGATGATGATAAGTATTCGCTGGATGATTATGATTCAGTTGATGATTTTTCTAAAACAACTGATGAAGATTCTGTAAAATCAGACATCAATGAGAATTCGTCCGATGATGATTTTTCTTTAACTCAAGAATGTTTCGGAAAAAAAATTCTTACCAAAGAAATTGTTGAAGTTGACAAATGGGGAGACGGATTTGAAAATGATGTCGATAATGATTTCAGGTATCAGATAGACCGCTACTACGACAAAAACTGCCGACTCAAATTTGAGACCAGATACAAAATCGACACGGATAAAATATACGGTAGCTGGGACGGTAGCTACAGCCCATCTTATGAATATGACGAAAAAGGCAATGTAATAAAGACTTGTACCAGAGATAAAGAAGGTAAATTAAGCCGCAAATATTCTTGCCGTCAGTTTTCATACGAATTTAATAAAGATGGAACAATTAAAAAAATGTGTGAAGGAAATTCAACTGAAGGAGATACTCCCGGGTGTGTTTATTATTATTACGACGAAAAAGGAAGAATCAAACAGAGGATAAGACATTCAGGGTACAATATGGGCTATCTTCTTTTCTATCGCGACTTTTCAGATATAGGAAGCGAATATTTTTCCGATGATTACAGCGTTTATGGCGGAGATTATGACCGAAAAGAACGAATTGATTATTTTTATGACGAAAAAGGGCGGATTTCCAGAAAGGAAAGATTTTTTCTGCTTCAGGAATTTAACGAGAACGATAATGTGATTTCAATACGGGATTACAATGTTACTAACCGCATGACTGCGAAAGCTAAAATCACTTATGAATACAACACAGCAAAACTTCCTGTAAAAAGTCATCACTTTGAAGATTTTAATCAGGATTTCAACAATCCTTACAGTGCTGAATATGAAAGGTTTTATTTTTATGATGAGAAAATGCGGCCTCTAAAAATTACGACTAATTGCATAAGTTGCGGACCAATGTGGAGAGAATGGCTTGATGAATGGGAGTACTATCCTGACGGAACATTAAAGAGGAGAAGGGAATTTGTTGATTATGGAGGCGGATACAGGGAAAGATTCTATGATGAAAAAGGACGGGAGGTTATATATAAGGAATACTCTTATAATGGAGAACTGTGGATAAGCAAAGAACGAACTTTTTACGAAGATACAAACGAAGTGAAAACAAATTACTACTGCTACTTTGAGAATTGCAGTTTGTTGGAATATACCTATGAATTTGATAAAGAGGGTAAAAAAATAAAGGAATTGGAATTATCTGATTTCAAATATGAAGGAGAACTTTGGCGAATGGGATTTGCAACATACTATAAATACGACAGTAGAGGTAATATTTTAGAAAAAAAGACTTATGGAGTATCACGCATTAAAGATAATGAAGAAAGTGAATTTTATGAATCTCAAAGAACAATTGCTTTGTATGTTTATGATAAAGAAAACCGATTAATAGAATGGCGCGGATCCGATACTTGGGATGAAAACAATTTGGACATAAATGCAATGCTGATAATAAACAAATGGGACTATGATTCTTATGGCAGAATATCTAAAGAGAAGGATTTTTTATATACTTACCACGGCGAGACAAAAGCAAAAGACGAAGTTTGGCGAATAAACGGAATAATACGCTATAGTTATGATGAAAAAGGTAAACTTATTTCAGAAGAATATGATCCTTTGAATCAGACAAATTCTGATGAATATATTTTAAATTTCAAATATGACACCAATTCTTTTCTCACTTCATCCGAGAAAAGTTTTCATGTTCCAAAAAGCCAAAAAGAGTCCAGAAAATATTTTTATACAACATTTAAAGGAGAGTAAGATGAGGAAAAGTTTTATTTTCATGTCAATTTTTGCATTCTGGTTCAACATTTTTTGTGTTGATGAAGATTTGCCGCAATCAATTTGTTTTGCTAATCCTTTTTTCCAACAACATGTTGAAAACTTAATAGATTCGGCGGAAGAGATGCTGAATAATAAAGTCAATTTTGTTGAGAAGGAATTAATGAAAAGGCAACCAGACAAAATTTGGCCGACAAAGCATGCTGCGGATAGAGCAAGAGATCACTCTATAGAAGATTATTTCACCAAGATGAATCATGTAACACAAAATGCCGGAACTGTTCAAAATGCTTGGCTTCATTCAAGCTGGAACTCGAGAATAATAAAATATACATTGGACGCAAGATATTATCATGCAGCATTAAATCTTATTAATTTGGGAGCTTTTACACTAACTTGCAACTCTCCTTGGACAAATGTAGAACAGGCAAAAAGATGGGCAAAATGGTTTACTCACGCACATGAATATTATGATGCCGGAATTCCGAATTTCAACTATATTGAAGCTGCCAACGAAGCTTTGAGAGAAGGTGAGTTAAACCAAAACCTATTAGGAACAGAGTATGATTACTCTGCATACAGGTTGACAGAGGTTGTGGGAGATATGACTCCTGATTTTCCTGAAAGAGTTGTTTGGAAAATGAAAAATCCGAATAATGAAAATATCATTATGCTCAAATATCACGATAAAAGCACTGCTACTGTTGATACTTGGAACGATTTCAACAATAATCAGGTCGGGAGAGCTATCGGTGAGAATTTGTGCGGTCAGAATAATTGTCACAACGATATAGTGGAATCACAACCTACATGCGAAAATATCGAATCCCTTACATCGCTCAATCTCTGCTACAGATATGAAAGTGAAGATCTGGATATACGAAACATACATACGGCAAAATACGATAACGGAAAAACTTTTATAACCAGATTTATGTCTGATATTGAAGATTTTAGATCTGCATATAATACAAACCAAGACCCTTTGAATGCACCGTTGCTCCATGTGTGCGCAAATGCTCCCTTAAATGAATTGAAAGATGAAGTTGGAAATTTGATTTTAGATGATCATGGTCAAAAACAGTATTGGGCAGATTGCGATGGAGACGGAATAAAAGATTCTGAAGATCCTTGCTCCAATTTGTGCGATATAAAAAGAACCGGACATGCGGGAGAGCTGGTTTCTGTCTATATTCCAGAGGAAGGTGATAATAATATTTACGAAATATTTCACCCTAACGGAAACAATTTCTATCGTTATTGCGAGCCTGTGACTTTCCCAGTCTGCGACCAATACGGCAACCTTGCCGGGATTGCAGACAATTCAAGTCGAGGTTGTGATAACGGCTGTGAAGGATGCTTTTCTTGTGAGGAAAATGGCAGCACTATTCTCTGTCTTGTAAATGGTGAAGAATATAGCGATTATGAATTCTTGTGTCCTACAGAAGGTGAATATGTATGTAGCGGAGGAAGTCCTGAAATCAATAGCGAAATTGATTCTTTTATCCCCGGTTGTTCATATCCGGGATGCATTCCTCCCTGGCTGAACGGGTTCTATGATCCGGTAGAAAGCGAGTTCAGTAAAGTAGGCGGTCCAGTATGGGATGATATGCTTACAGAATCAAGAATTCGCACAATGGAACATACTTATCAAATTGCCAATTCAATGAATAAAACATATTCGATTGTTAAAGATGATACAAACTCTTTTGGACTTTATTCATACGAACATGGAACATGGACAAAAATTGCGAATCTAGCAAACTACCCGGAAATAGGAAAAAGTTCAACTCTTGTTGTTGACAATACAATTTTCTTTGCGGGCGGAAAAGATATAAACGGCAATCCATCAAATAAACTGTATGGGCTAAACATCAATTCTCAATCACAATCACAGTATCACATTATGCTTAACTCAAATTCAAACGGTTTCGTAGAAATTGCGACTCTCCCAGATATTTCCAATATAAGCATGGCTGTTTCCAACGGTTCTTTATATATTATGGGAAATGCAAATCAAAGATTTCTCATTTACAAACTTGAAACTAGTGGTTTTGTACTGCTTGACAGATCGCAACCTGCGAGAATCAATTATTCTATCGCAAGCGACGAAAGCGGAATTTACATTGCCGGCGGTTTTACATCATTGTCCGCATCTTGTGGAGAAAAGAATTATAGGGATTTGATAAAATTCTCTACATTGACTTCGTCTTGGACAATAATCGCAAATAATATCAAAACTGATTTGACGAATGTGCCGATGTTTAAAATTGGAGATAAGATATATCTGGCAAATCCTAGATTTAGAAATGGAGATTTTATTAGACGCATAATTATCGATGTTGTTACAGGTGAAGTTTTATTAGATTACAAACCATCCTTTAAGCCTGATTCATACTGCCTCAACGAATCGGAAGATACTGTTTCAGGAGGTTTAGAGTTCGGTGGCGAATGCGTTCCGTTCACTCATCCGTGGTATAACTCTTTCTCAGCCGGTGCAACCGTTTACAGCCTGGATGGAAAAGGTGACAGACTTTTTGTCGGAACGAACAACGCAATAAAAATCTACGATATTTCCGATCCTATCTCTCCTGTTCAGGTTTCATCCTTCCCGACAAGCAGCAGAGTCAACGACCTTGAAGTTTACGGCAACACTCTTTTTGCTGCGACAAACAGCGGGCTCTACAAACTCGATGCTTCAAACGACACGCTTACACAAACACTGTTCGTTTCAGCTTTCCTCAACTATCAGTACAAAGTCGAAGTTTACGACGGTAAACTTTACGTCGGTGACGACTACGGCATAAAAGTCAGAGACCTTGAAACTATGAGCGTCCTCACTTCAGTAAACAATGGATCTGTGCTCGATTTTGCGATAGAAAACGGTGAAATCGGACTTTACAAAGATGCTTTGTTCTCTCCGGTGGAGATCCGTGATGCAGAAAATCTGACTTTGAAAGCGAACGAGTTCTTCGGATGCTTCGAAATAGAAGTCGGAAGCTCTTTCGGTCGATTTTATCTTTCCTGCGATGATGAAACCTACAGATTTGAAGACGACGGGAACGGAGGTATTTCTTTCACCGAGCTTTCGGGTGATATCAGAGAACTTCAGGATGTCTACACATTCGACGGATATACATACTTTTACGATGAAAACACTATCTGGATTTCAACGAGCAGCGATGTTCCTGCAATTTGCGGAAACGGCGTAGTAGAAGGTGACGAAGTCTGCGACGGAGGCCAGATAAATTGCGAAGAACTGGATTCAAATTATGTCAGCGGAACGGCTACATGCAATGCAACCTGTGACGGTTACAACACCAATAATTGCTCAGATGACGGGTGGTAATACTTTTTAAGCTCTGAAACTTGTCAGCTCACTTGTTTCGATCTCCGAAATTCGCCGGCCTGAACATTTTGACACAGCCGTTTCACACGGAAAAACTTTGATATTATTGATCGTTAAAGTAATATCATCAGATTTTTGTTTTTTTGCTGATATACGCGGAGTTGGTTATGACACATAACGGAAAAGTTTTAGATAAATACCTTTCGCGGCTCGATGTCTGGTCGATGGCGCTGGGAATAATGGTCGGCTGGGGTGCTTTCGTCATGCCGGGAACGTTCTTTCTGCCGGTCGCAGGGCCTTTGGGAACGATCATCGCAATGGCCGCAAGCACTCTCATTATGCTTGTCATCGGCGCAAACTTCGCCTATCTCATGGAACGCAGCCCGAAAACCGGCGGCGTCTACACCTTCACGAAAGAGGCTTTCGGGCGCGACCACGCCTTCATTTCATCGT
>JAEEGH010000989.1_pt1 | contig 85977 bp, 83 predicted proteins | sample 9134181 | NCBI WGS metagenome assembly JAEEGH01 (sample SAMN16246544, study PRJNA631951) | gut metagenome | biome: gut microbiome; feature: rumen; material: DP-attached | host: Bos | place: Iran: Karaj | collected 2018-10 | reverse complement strand
AAGCCTGGTAAATACATGGATGCCGCTTTAAACGGACTTGATCTGTCGGGTAATGATATAGATGGAATTCTTATCACTCATGAGCATTCCGATCATATCCAGGGACTGGGTGTTTTTTCCAGAAAATATCATGTCCCCATATATGCAACGGAAGCAACCATTGATAAGATCAAGACATTTACTTCACTGGGTAAGATCGAACCGGAACTGTATCACTGCATTAATGCCGATGAGGCATTTACTCTGGGTGATATAACCGTAGAGGCTATGCATGTTTCCCATGATGCAGCGGATCCCGTAGCTTACAGCTTCCGTAACGGAAACAGAAAAGTTGCGGTTTGTACCGATCTCGGATGTTATACCGACTATACCGTTGAATGTCTTAAGGGATTGGATGCACTTCTTCTTGAAGCCAACCATGATGTAAAGCTTCTTGAAGCAAACAAGATATATCCTTATCCTCTTAAGCAAAGGATCCTGGGAGAGTTCGGACATTTGTCCAATGAGACCTCCGGAAAACTGTTATCTTCCGTACTTAACGATAACATTAAGAAGATCTATCTCGGACATCTGTCTCAGGAAAACAATTATCCGGATCTTGCTTTTGAAGCAGTTCGCTGTGAGATAAGTCTTGCGGATAATCCCTACAAGCCTTCGGATTTTGATATAATCGTCGCTAAAAGAGATGTGCCCAGCGAGTGCATCGAAGTATAAAATATGCCGTTACCCGGCACAAAGGAGACCTTATGGAAAAAGTTATCATCACTGTAGTCGGAAAAGACACCGTAGGTATCATTGCTAAGACCTGTACCTATCTGTCCAATGAAAATGTAAACATTCTCGATATATCCCAGACCATTGTTTCCGGATATTTCAATATGATGATGATCGCGGATATGAACGGCACCGGACTGAAGTTCGGCCAGATCTGCGATGACCTGGATGTCATCGGCGAGAAGATCGGTGTTTCCATCAAGTGCCAGAAGGAAGAGATCTTTGATTCCATGCATCGGATCTAAAAAAATCGGACTTAGTGCAAAATACGAATCAAGATTTCTTGGATGAGGATGGTTAGGAGATTATGATCAATCAATTTGAAGTCATTGAAACCAATAAGATGATCGAGGAAGAGAACCTGGATGTGAGAACCATCACCATGGGTATCTCTCTTCTGGACTGTATCGATGCGGATCTGGACACCTGTTGCAGGAAGATCCGTGACAAGATCTACACTTCCGCAAAGGACCTGGTAAAGACCGGTGAGGAGATCTCCAGAGAGTACGGAATCCCCATTGTGAACAAGCGCATCAGCGTTACTCCCATTGCCATAGTGGGAGCTGCCTGCTGCAAGACCAGTGATGATTTTGTAAAGATCGCCCAGACCCTGGACGGCGTTGCCAAGGAAGTGGGCGTGAATTTCCTGGGAGGTTTCTCCGCGCTGGTAAGCAAAAATATGACACCTGCGGATGAACTTCTTCTGAGAGCCATTCCCAAGGCGCTGGCTACCACGGATTTCGTTTGCAGCTCCGTGAACCTGGGTTCCACTCGTACCGGCATTAATATGGATGCGGTGCGTCTAATGGGCCAGGTGATCCGGGAGACTGCAGAGCTGACCAAAGAAAAGGATTCCCTGGGCTGTGCGAAGCTGGTGGTGTTCTGCAATGCTCCGGATGACAATCCTTTCATGGCAGGTGCTTTCCACGGCGTCACCGAAGGTGACAGGATCATCAATGTGGGCGTCAGCGGCCCCGGCGTTGTAAAGAAAGCATTGGAGCAGGTGAGAGGTGAGAGCTTCGAAGTGCTCTGTGAGACCATTAAGAAGACCGCATTTAAGGTGACCCGTGTGGGTCAGCTGGTGGCGAAGGAAGCCTCCCGTATGCTGGGCGTGGACTTCGGTATCGTGGATCTGTCCCTGGCTCCCACTCCCGCCATCGGAGATTCCGTTGCGGATATCCTTTGTGAGATCGGTCTGGAATATGCCGGTGCTCCCGGAACCACCGCAGCCCTTGCACTGTTGAATGATCAGGTAAAGAAGGGCGGCGTTATGGCTTCCTCCTATGTGGGGGGCTTAAGCGGAGCCTTCATTCCCGTCAGCGAGGATCAGGGAATGATCAATGCCGTGGAAGCAGGTGCCCTGACTCTGGAAAAGCTGGAAGCCATGACCTGTGTCTGCTCTGTGGGTCTGGACATGATCGCCATTCCCGGCGATACCTCCGCGGCTACCATTTCCGGTATCATTGCGGATGAGATGGCCATCGGTATGGTGAATGCCAAGACCACGGCGGTTCGTGTGATCCCCGTCATCGGTAAGACGGTGGGAGAGGTTGTTGAATTCGGCGGTCTTCTGGGATATGCACCCATTATGCCGGTGAACGGATTCTCCTGTGAGAACTTCATCTCCAGAACCGGTCGGATTCCTGCACCGATTCATTCTTTTAAAAACTAATTCAAACGAAAAAAATACGGGGCGTTGTGCCCCGTATTTTTGTGCCTTCAAATAGATTGTTAAAGTACTTCGGGATAGCTGAAGTCTCTCAGGAAAGGTGTTCCCGTCTTTACACAGACCGCTGCATTGTACACATCGGAGATCTGCATTCCCTTTTCCAGGATCCGCAGCTGTTCATCGTAAAGGAGCCGCTTTGCCTCGGAGTATTTTGCAATCAGCGGAATGGAAGCATGTGCCTTGATCTCGGTAAGGAGTCCTTCGGACTCTTTACGGAATCCCAGGATCTTGGCATAAGGCGCATGATCGATGGTATCCAGCAGTTCGTAATCCGCTTCGGAGATGTCCAGCAGGATGTGGAAGAGCGCCCGGGCAACCCTTGTGTAGGTCTTGTCCTTGGTCTTCAGATAATCAGTAAACTGAGTGATGCACTCGAACTTGTTTAAGGACCGCAAGATGCGATCGGAGAGTTCCCGGTCCACATCCAGGTATTTTTCATAACCGTAAGGTTCTTCCATCAGGAGCTTGTACAGCAGCATCTGAGAGAAGTCGTCCACTTCCATGATGCTCTTGTGATCCACGGCTCGCATTAAAGTATCGAAAGCCGAAGCGTGCATGACGCTCTCCAGGCTCTGCAGGTTCTCGCCGTAGGTGATGGCCTGCCTGATGGCGGTGGCAGAAGCGTATTCCTGAACACCGGTGTAACGATCATGGTATCCGGCACCCTGACGGATGATGGGAACAGGTTTGATGGTAGATCCGTGCTGGATCAGAGCCTTCAGGTATTCCACAGCCAGAATGTTGTTGGGAGAGCTGAGAATGGTCCCTGCATTGTAAAGGCCGGGATCATAATCCAGCAAAGCCGCATTTCTGGCAACAGGGAAGCTCTTGCCGGAGCGAAGCTGTTCCCTCAGCAGTTCTTTATACTCGGGAGGTTCGTTGGCAAGGACGGAAGCGATGGCCGTCATTTCCTCCAGGGAACCGTTCTCAATGCCGTAGACCAGATGGGTCACCACACCCAGTCTGCTCAGGATGTTAACGCCGCCTTTGGCAAAATATTCCGCACTGGAGACCGCATAGGTGCAGGGAAGTTCCAGCACCAGATCTGCGCCGCACTCAAGCGCCATCCGTGCTCTGGCATATTTGTCTACGATGGCGGGGGCGCCGCGCTGCACAAAGTCACCGCTCATGATGACTATGGTATAATCCGCACCCGTGATCTGTTTTGCCTGGCGGATCTGATGAGCGTGGCCGTTGTGAAAGGGATTGTATTCCGCGATGATGGCATTGATGGTCATGATTTTCGTCTCCATGAAAATCTGTGAAACATTGCTAAAGTTTTAACGAAATCAGAGCGTTTTGTTCGGGATTTTGTACAATAAATCGGCGTTTTTGTCTTGTGCGCATATTACCTCTTTAGTATAATATAATCTCGTCAACGATTTCAACTGCCGCAGTATTTTCCTGTGGCACAAAACGCTTAAAGTGAGGTAATTATGGCTTATATCGATCAAATCAAAGAAAGGGCAAAAATCGACAAGAAAACAATTGTGCTGCCCGAATCCACAGACAAGAGAACTTTGCTTGCAGCAGCGAAGATCATTGAAGAGGGCATTGCTAACATTATCATGGTGGGCAATGAAGAGAAGATCCGTGACGGTGCCGGCTGGCTGGATATCGATCTGGATGATGTCAAGGTGATCAATCCCGAGACCACGCCCAAGCTGGATGAATATGTCAATCTGCTGTATGAGACCAGAAAAGCCAAGGGAATGACCCCTGAGAAGGCAAGAGAGACCTTGCTGAAAGACTGGCTGACTTTCGGTATTATGATGGTGAAGGCAAACGATGCAGACGGTATGGTTGCGGGTGCATGTCATTCCACCGCTGATACCCTGCGTCCCGCACTGCAGATCCTGAAGACTGCACCTGGCGTGAAGCTGGTAAGTGCATTTTTCATTCTGGATACCATCATGAAGGACATGGGCGAGAACGGTGCATTCCTGCTGGCTGACTGTGGTCTGAACCAGGATCCGAATCCCGAAGAACTGGCAGCGATCGCAGATTCTTCCGCAAGATCCTTCAAGGCTCTGGTAGGTCCCAAGCCCGTTGTTGCAATGCTGAGCCACTCCACCAAGGGCAGTGCAAAGCACGCTCTGGTTGATAAGGTGGTAGAGGCAACCCGTATCGCACACGAGCAGTATCCTCATCTGGTTCTGGACGGCGAGCTTCAGACCGACGCAGCTCTGGTTCCCGGCGTTGCAAAGTCCAAGGCCCCCGGAAGCGTAGTCGCAGGTAAGGCAAACATTCTGATCTTCCCCAACCTGGATGCGGGCAACATCGGCTACAAGCTGGTACAGCGTCTGGGCGGTGCCGAGGCTTACGGCCCCATGTTGCAGGGTATCGCAAAGCCCGTGAACGATCTTTCCAGAGGATGTTCCTGGCAGGATATCGTAGGTGTTGTTGCTTTGACTGCAGTACAGGCGCAGCTTGTATAAACAGGGGACGAAAGTCAAAAATCCGAATCAAGCTTGCTTGAATGAGGATTTTTACTTTAGGACCCGCCGAAACATGAGGAAGCAGTGATTTTCATTCTTTGAATGAAAATCAACGGATTCCGAATGCATGACAACAGAGCGCAAAGCGGTCTGTTGTATTGAAGGGGATTGCGAAAGTTTCCGAAGGAAACGTAGCAATCCGTTTATAGAAACAATGAAAGGAAGACAAAACATGAATATTTTGGTGATCAACTGCGGTTCCTCCTCTCTGAAATTCCAATTGATCGATTCCGATACCGAGAACTGGATCGCAAAAGGTCTGTGTGAGAGAATCGGAATTGACGGATCTGTCATTTCCTATACTCCTGCCGGCGGCGAGAAGGAAGTAAAGGAAACTCCCATGCCGGACCACACCGAGGCTATCCGCCTGGTGCTGGAGGCGCTGACCAATCCCGCAACAGGCGTTGTGAAGGATCTGAAAGAGATCGGTGCCGTAGGACATCGTATCGTGCACGGCGGAGAGAAGTTTGCTTCCTCCACCATCATTACGGATGAAGTGCTCGAAGCCATCCGTGAGTGCAATGACCTGGCTCCTCTGCACAATCCCGCAAACCTGATCGGTATTGATGCCTGCAGAAAGCTGATGGGAGATACTCCCATGGTAGCTGTTTTCGATACCGCATTTCATCAGACCATGCCTGCGAAGGCTTACATGTACGGCCTGCCTTATTCCTATTATGAGAAGTATAAGGTTCGCCGTTACGGCTTCCACGGCACCAGCCATTCCTATGTATCCCACAGAGCAGCAGAGAAGCTGGGCGTGGATTATAACACCCAGAAGATCATTGTCTGCCACCTGGGGAACGGCGCTTCCGTCTCTGCAGTGCTGAACGGAAAATGCGTGGATACTTCCATGGGCCTGACTCCTCTGGAAGGTCTGATCATGGGCACCAGAAGCGGTGATCTGGATCCCGCTATCCTGGAGTTCCTGGCAAACAAGGAAAACATGACCCTTTCCGAGGTTATGAATGTGCTGAATAAGAAGTCCGGTGTCTTCGGTCTGTCCGGAGATATTTCCTCCGACTTCCGCGACCTGGAGAAGGCACATAACGAGGGCAACAAGAAGGCTACCATGACGTTGGAAGCTTTCTGCTACAGAGTAGCAAAGTACATCGGTGCTTATGTGGCTGCAATGAACGGTGTTGATGTGATCTGCTTTACCGCAGGTGTGGGTGAGAACGCTCCCATTGTAAGATCCTGGGTGTGTGAGTACCTGGGGTATCTGGGGATCAAGCTGGATGATGCCGCCAACAACAAGCGTGGTGAGGATATCGTTATCACCACTCCCGACAGCCGCACAAAGGTGATGGTCATCCCCACCAACGAAGAACTTGCCATCGCAAGAGAAACCCTGGCTTTGGTTTAAGAAAATCATGCTTTTTAATTCTGCTGCGTTTGTGTTGTTCTTTCCCGCAGTGTTTGTGCTGTACCTGATCTTGCCGAAGCGGATCCGGCCTGCATTTCTTTTGATTGCCAGCTATGTGTTCTACATGTCCTGGCAGCCGAAATACGCATTGCTCATCGCCGGCAATACTCTGGTAAGCTACATCGGCGCTTTGCTTTTGGAGCGTTACGCGGGAGAGGACAAGCATTTTCAAAACATCAGAAAGAGAATTGTAACGGGCTGCATCTGTCTCTCATTTGCAGCCCTGTTTTGCTTTAAGTATTTTGACTTTTTCCTGGATAATGTAAATGCCGTTTTGAGAGCCTTTGGCGGTGAGGGTGTTACCAATCCCCTGAACCTGCTGCTCCCGGTCGGCATTTCTTTTTATACCTTCCAGAGCATCGGCTATCTCATCGATGTGAGCAGGGGCACCATCGCAGCGGAGCATAACCTGATCGATTACGCCCTCTTTGTGAGTTTCTTCCCCCAGCTGGTGGCGGGTCCCATCGAGAGGAGCGGATCACTCCTGAAACAACTGAAGGATCTGAAAACCACCACTCCTGTAACTATGGAAGGCTTGTCCTCCGGGTTTGCTCTGATGTTGTGGGGCTATTTCCAGAAAATGGTACTGGCAGATCGCCTCAGCATTCTGGTGGACGGGATCTACGATAACCTGCCTTTTGCAGGAACGGTGGAGACCCTGGTGGCTGCCTTCGGCTTTTCCCTGCAGATCTATTTTGATTTTGCCGGTTATTCCGCCATCGCCATCGGATGCGCGCGGATGATGGGTATTCATCTGATGCAGAATTTTGCCACTCCTTATTTTGCCACCTCCATCGGAGATTTCTGGCACAGGTGGCATATTTCCCTCAGCACCTGGTTCCGGGATTATCTCTACATTCCTTTGGGCGGTAATCGTAAAGGAAGAGCCAGAAAGTACGGAAACCTTATGATCACCTTCCTGCTCAGCGGCCTCTGGCACGGAGCGGACTGGACCTATGTGTTTTGGGGCGGACTCCACGGAATCTATCAGATCATCGGAGACCTGAAAAAGCCTCTGGAAGAACGGGTGGTAGAGCGTTTGCATCTGAAGAAGGAAGCCGGTAGCTTCCGGGTTTTCAAAGTCCTGGTCACCTTCCTTCTCACATCTTTTGCCTGGATCTTTTTCCGGGCGGAGAGTATGGGACAGGCTCTGCTTTTGATCCGGCAGATGTTTACTGCTTTTGATCCCTGGAATTTCCTGAACGGCAGTCTCTACGGCTACGGACTGGATCGTATGGAAATGGGAATCCTGCTGGCCGGGCTTCTTTTGGTGCTGTTTGTAAGTAAGCTTTGTAAGCGCAGAACAGAAGACTTCGGTAATTTGCTGTATCGGCAGAACCTGCCTGCGAGATTTGCGGTGATGATCTGTCTGGCGGTCCTTGTACTGGTCTTCGGAAAATATGGCGTGCATTTTGATTCCAGGCAGTTCATCTATTTTGCATTTTAGGAGTAACGGTCTTGAAGACACTTTTTTCGAAAGAAAAAGTGAATAACGGAATTCGCATCGGAGCTTTTGTCCTGCTCCTGGTTCTGGTGCTTTCCTGCGTATACCGCGTTCTGTTCTGGAAGGATACTGCGGGGGATTATTTGTCCTGCAGGGAGATGCTGGAAGAAACACCGAAGGATACGGTGGACGTTCTCTTTGCGGGCACCAGCCATGTGTATTGCGGTATTTACCCAAGCGTCCTCTGGTCGGAATACGGGATCTCTGCCTTTGATCTGGCGGTCTCTGATCAGACGAAGGAGGAGACTCTGGCCTATATCAAAAATGCCTGCAAAAAACAGAGTCCAAAGGTTGTGGTAGTGGACCTTTTTGCACTGACCTACGACGAGCATTCCGAGCCGGGAAATCTGTATCGTAATCTGGTATCTCTGCCCTTTGGCATCGACTATCTGAAACTGGCATGGCAGGAGACAGACAGAAAAGAGTTCCCGGAATACGCTCTGAAATGGCCCATTGTTCATGAGCGTTATGCGGAGCTTGGAAAATATGATTTTACAGCTTCTCCGCTTTCTTCCTTCGGAAGAGGAGAGCTTTACAGTGATGAGATCGAGCCTCTGGATCCCGCGTCCTTGCAATCTTATCCCGCAGGGGAGCTTTCCGACACCAATATCGCTTTTCTGCAGGGATTGCAGGAACTGGCAGGGAAAGAAGACTTTACTTTGATCCTGACGGTGCTTCCCTTTGCGCAGGATGAAACCTCCGGAGCGCAGATCTCTGCAGCGCTTTCCTATGCGGAAGAGAAGGGTATCGCGGTGGTAAGTTCTGATTATCTCATGAGCTCTGCTTCCATCGATCCTGCCATAGATTTCAGGGACGGGTCTCATTTGAATGCAACCGGTGCCGAAAAGGTCAGCCGTCTCTTCGGAGAAATCCTGTCCGGTTCTTTTATACTTACCGATCACAGAGGCGATTCCCGGTACGAAGCATGGGACAACGACCTTACATATATAGAACATCAAAAAACAGCAAGCTTGCTGCATCAGACGGAAGATGTGAACCAATACCTTGGCGTGCTGAACTCCCATAAGGATCTGCAGCTGATCTTCAGTCTGGAAGCGGATTATATCGAACGCAACAATGTCTATTATGATTCCCTGTCCGCCTTTGGCCTTTCCTATAAAGAATATGCGGCCGGCGGAAAATGGATCACAGAGAACGGGAGAGCGCAGCTCCTGACCGAGAACGATCAGAATGCAAAGCCTGTAACCAGAAAACTGGCAGGAGGAAGCGTGCTGCAGGCCGCATTTCACGGTGATCTGGCAGAAGGTAACCTGCTTTTGAACGGAGAAGAATTTTCCACTCGTTTTTATTTTCTTACAGTTATCGTCTATGATCCCCTGACAGGGGAAGTGCTGGATTCCAAAGGATTTTAAAAAACTGTTAAAACTTAGGGTTGTATTTTCATCCAAAAGGTTGTATACATAGATACATATATACTATTCGAGAATTGGAGGCCGTACATGCTGGAAGAAAACAAAGAAATGCTCTCCCTGGATGAGATGGGAGAAGTGAAAGCCGATTTCAAATATCTGCTGGACGAACTTGATAAAAGCAGCTACATCGATCAGAACCTGTATCTGGATTACGATGTAAAGCGCGGTCTTCGTGATGCAAACGGTAAGGGCGTGCTTACCGGTCTGACAGAGGTGTCGGATGTGGTGGCATACGACCTGGTGGATGGAGATCAGATTCCCTGTGACGGACGTTTATACTATCAGGGCATCAATGTCATTGACCTGGTAAGAGGCCTGGAGAATCGCCGCTACGGATATGAGGAGGTAACATTCCTCCTTATTTTCGGAAGACTTCCTAAAAAGGATGAACTGGAGAAGCTGATTCGCATCAACGAGCAGCTTCAGGATCTGGGTGCCCGCTTTGTCCGTGACGTGGTCATGAAAGCCTCTAACGGCAATATCATGAACGCTTTGCAGCGCTGCGTCCTGACCCTTTATACCTATGATGATAACCCGGACTCCGTGGCCATCAACGATGTGCTGCGTCAGAGCCTGGAACTGATCAACAAGATCCCGCTGATCGCCGTTTATTCCTATCATTCTTACTTGCATTTCCGCAGGGATGAGGCGCTGGTGATCCGGAATCCCAAGAAGGGACTTTCTCTTTCCGAGAACATTTTGCAGATGCTTCGTCCCGACGGCTCCTTTACGGAACTGGAGGCAAAGGTGCTGGATATCGCCCTCATCGTCCATGCGGATCACGGCGGCGGTAACAACTCCACCTTCACCACCCACGTGGTTACTTCCTCCGGAACGGACACCTACTCCAGCGTAGCCGCATCCATCGGTTCTCTGAAGGGCCCTAAGCACGGCGGTGCCAACCTGAAGGTGCAGGAGATGTTCGACAACCTCTTCGAGAACATCAGCGACCTGGAGAACGAAGACGAGATCGAGACCTATCTGAACCGGATCCTGGACAAGGAAGTCTTTGATGGTGCAGGTCTCATCTACGGTATGGGCCATGCGGTCTACACCCTTTCCGATCCCAGAGAGGTGATCCTGAAGGATTACGCAAGAAGACTGGCAGAGGAGAAGGGGCTGACCAGAGAGTTCCACTTCTATGATCGTGTGGAGCGCATTGCAGGCAAGCTGATCATGAAGCGTAAGAATGTACACAAGGCCGTCAGCGCCAATGTGGACTTCTACAGCGGATTTGTATATGGCATGCTGGGAATCCCCAAGGAGCTCTTTACGCCCCTCTTTGCCATTGCCCGTATCTCCGGATGGAGCGCACATCGCCTGGAGGAGCTGCGCAATTCCAGCAAGATCATTCGTCCTGCCTACAAATACGTGGGACATCATGTTCCTTATCAGAACATTGAAGACAGATAATGAATACCTTTGGAAAACTATGGCGGATCCCTGTGACGGGACTGTCATAGTTTTCTTTACAGTTGGCGTATTTGTGGTAAAATAGAAGAGGTGGTCGGCTCGCAGTTTCTTTATCCCAGCTCTGTCGAGAGTCCACACACAACATTTGCTAATTTCAGGAGGTTTATCATGGCTAATTGTATCAATTGCGGCAGCCCCATCCCCGAGAATTCCGCATTTTGCCCTAATTGCGGTGCTACGGTGGTAAAAGCGGAAGAAAATGTGAACAACAAGGCTCCCGAGCCGACTCCTCAGCCCGCTCCCGAACCTCAGCCCCAGCCCATTCCCGCAGCTGCACCCGTGTATCAGCAGGCTCCCGTTTATATCGAGCCCGATCCCTATGATCACACTGCGGAGTTTGACCCCAAGGATATTTCCGATAACAAAGTCATTGCGATGATCGTTTACCTGCTCGGCACCATGGGGATCATCCTTGCACTCCTTGCGGGCAATTCTTCCCCTTATGCCGCATTCCACGTCAGACAGGCTCTGAAGTATGTGGTCTGCACCATCCTGGTCATCATCATTGGCGCTGTCCTGTGCTTTACCGTGATCGCGCCCATCGCCGCTTTTGTCTGCATCGGTATCATCAGCGTTCTGAGGATCATTTCCTTCTTCCAGATCTGCCAGGGCAAGGCCAGAGAGCCCTACATCATCTGCAAGTTCGGATTCCTTCGCTAATTTGACGCTGATTATTTGACTACAGCAGCGGCACAGATCTGTGCCGCTGTATTTATTTCATTAGTTCCTTAAACGCGGCTCCCGTGGTCCATATATTATCTTTTCTTTGTTATTTGTTCGCACTTATGAATTGATATCGTGGGCGACCGGGGCCATAATCCGTGTGAGGACTATATTTTCCCGTCGGTGCTTAGCGAACATGCGCATTTATGCGAAATGTGAGCTTAGCATCCGCTACGTGGAAAATCGTAAGCGAAAGCGTGTCCGAACACGAATATATGGACCGCGGTCGCCCCTCAGTAATCCTTTTAAATTGTTTTATGTAAATTTCTCCATACCTATTGACATTTTTATGCCGTATAGATATAATTCATCAATGTGCGATTTTGCGTGTTTCTTTAGGCAAAGGAGCTGATATGCGCTGGAATTTAACCGAAGGCTTTCAGAACCCGGGCAAGGAAATAAGTACTGAGATTTCCCTGGAAAACGGCACGTTTTCCACCGGAAGCGAGACCTGCTCCCTCGTAAGCGGGAACAGCATCACCTTGAAGGCCCTGGGCAGTGAACGAAACAAATTACATCTCTCCGGAGAAGTAGATCTTGTGTTCACAGCTCATTGTGATCGGTGTCTCACCGAAACACAGGTTACGATTCCCATCCGGATCAGTCGCGATGTGATCTCACCGGATTCATCTCTGTGGACCCCCGAGGGTGAAGCGGAGCAGGACGGAGAGAGCCTCACCGAGTACATGGATGGCTATGAGCTTTGCTGCGATGAGCTTTTGCATAATGAAATCTCGCTGAACTGGCCTGTGAAGATTCTCTGCAAGGATGACTGTAAGGGTTTATGCCCTGTCTGCGGAGGGAATCTCAATGTGGAGGATTGCGGATGCGATACCTTCGTGCCGGATCCCCGCATGGCAGCTATTAAAGACATATTTGAGAAAAGTAAGGAAAGTAAGGAGGTGTAAGCTATGTCGATCTGTCCTAAGAATAAATCTTCCAAGGGAAGAAGAGATCAGAGAAGAGCAAACTGGAAAATGAGCGCTCCCACTCTGGTAAAGTGCAGCAAGTGCGGTGCCCTGATGATGCCTCACAGAGTCTGCAAGAACTGCGGTTCTTACAACAAGAAGCAGGTTATCGACGCAGAGTAAGCATCTGCCTATCCGGATCAACCGAAGCCTCCCCTATGGGGAGGTTTCTTTTTTTGTTGATTTTTAAGAATCACTCTAGTATAGTTTTCTGTGAGATATTCACAGGGGGTTAAAACCATGTCAGAACTGGTAACTGTTGCGGTTGATGCTATGGGCGGTGACAACGCACCGGGCGAGATCGTCAAAGGAGCTGTGGACGCAGTAAACGATGATAAGCGCGTTAAGGTATTTCTGTGCGGTCAGGAGGATAAGATCCGTGCAGCCCTTGAAGGCCTTTCTTATGATCCTGAGCGCATCGAGATCGTACACTGTTCCGAGGTGATCGAAACGGCAGAGCCGCCTGTCATGGCTGTTCGACGCAAAAAGGACTCCTCCATTGTCAAGGCTATGTATATGGTAAAGGAAGGACAGTGTGACGCACTGGTTTCCGCCGGATCCACCGGAGCCGTTCTCGTTGGCGGCCAGGTCATCGTTGGCAGGATCAAGGGCGTGGAGAGACCTCCTCTGGCTCCCCTCATTCCTACCCTGAACGGCCCTGCACTGCTGCTGGACTGTGGCGCCAATGTGGACGCCAGAAGCTCCCAGCTGGTCCAGTTTGCCAAGATGGGCTCCATTTACATGGAAAAGGTGTTGGGGATCAAGTCTCCCAGAGTCGGTATCGTTAACATCGGTGCCGAGGAGGAGAAGGGCAATGCCCTAGTGAAGGAAACCTTCCCGCTGCTGAAGGCTACTCCCGAGATCAATTTCATCGGCTCCGTGGAGGCCAGAGACCTCCCTTACGGTGTTGCGGATGTCATGGTCTGCGAGGCCTTTACCGGAAATGTGATCCTGAAGATGTATGAAGGCGTGGCCGGTGCACTGGTCTCCCGCATGAAGGAGGAGATCATGAAGGGCGGCGTTACCGCAAAGCTCGGCGGCGCTCTCATCAAACCTACCCTGAAGAATACCATGAAGTCCTTCAGCACCGAAGCTCACGGAGGCGCACCGCTCCTTGGACTCAACGGCCTGGTTGTAAAGACCCACGGAAGCAGCAAGGCCATCTCCATCCGAAATTCCATTCTGCAGTGCATCCAGTTTAAGGAAGAGCGGATCAATGATTTCATCCGGGAAAGCATTACGGTTACGGAAGAATAGGGTGCAACCTTTGGGTTGAAACGTTCCATATGAATTGCTATACTATGGACGCATCTATTTTGTGAAATGAAAGGAAAAGAAAATGGAACTTGAGAAATTAAAAAGTATTATTGCAGAGGTTTTGAATGTAGACCCCGAGGAGATCACCGAAGGCACCACTTTTACCGATGACCTCGGTGCAGATTCCCTGGATGTTTATCAGATCATCATGGGAATTGAAGACAATTTCGATATCAAGATTTCCGAAGATGCAGCTGAGAACATCACCACCGTCGGCCAGGCAGTGGAGCTCATCAAGGAAGCATTGAACAAATAAAGCAATGATCCGACATTTCAGGGTATTCCCGAAAGACTGTGGTCTCTCGGGAATGCCTTTGTTTTATGATAGAGATTCTATCAATGTGACAGAGCGGCTGCCATAATGATAGGAATTCTATTGTCCCCCCGCCAGCCGATGATCGGCTTACTGGAGAAAAAATATGCATAATACCGACATCTCGAAACTGCAGGAGATCATAGGATACCGGTTTCAACAGGAAGAACTGCTCCTGCAGGCTCTGACCCACACCTCTTTTGACAATGAGCAGAAGGTGAACAGGGTAGGAAATTATGAGCGGCTGGAGTTTCTGGGAGACGCTATCCTGGAAATGTTTTCTTCCGAGTATCTGTTCCGGAATTGCCCGAAACTGAACGAAGGCGCATTGACCAAGACCAGAGCAAGCCTGGTCTGTGAATCTGCGCTTGCTTTTTGCTCCAGGCAGAAAGGGATCAATGAGTTTATCCGTCTGGGTAAGGGTGAGGAAAACACCGGCGGCAGAGAACGTGACAGTATCATTTCCGATGTAATGGAGGCTATTCTGGGTGCCATATACCTGGACGGAGGTATGGAACCTTCCAGGCAATATGTTGCTGAGATCATTTTGCGTCCTCAGCAGGGCGAAGTCATGAAAAAGGACAATAAGAGTCTGCTGCAGGAGATCATTCAGGGCGTCATCCGTAAAGAATTCCATTACGAAGTGGAGTCTATCGGAGAAGGCACCGACATTCTGTTCAAAGCCCGGGTATACCTGGAAGAAGACCTGATCGGAGAGGGAGAGGGACACAGCAAGAAAGCCGCTCAGCAGGAAGCTGCCGGCGCTGCTATCGCCCTGTTAAAGGATAGAGGATATGTTTCTTAAGAGCATCGAGATCCACGGATTCAAATCATTTGCCAACAAGATCGATTTTCAGTTTCACAACGGTATTACCGGTATTGTAGGCCCCAACGGCTCCGGTAAGAGTAACGTTGCGGATGCGGTTCGCTGGGTGCTGGGTGAGCAGAGCGTAAAGCAGCTCCGTGGCGGTTCCATGCAGGACGTCATTTTCTCCGGTACCGAGACCAGAAAGCCGCTGAGCTACGCATATGTGGCCATCACTCTGGACAATTCCGATCATCAGCTGGGAGTTTCCTTCGACGAGGTGACTGTAGCCAGAAGACTGTACCGCTCCGGTGAGAGCGAGTATCTGCTGAACGGTACCCCCTGCAGACTGAAGGACATCAACGAGCTGTTTTATGACACCGGTATCGGTAAGGAAGGCTATTCCATCATTGGACAGGGTCAGATCGACCAGATCCTGAGCGGTAAGCCCGAGGAGCGCAGAGAGCTCTTCGACGAGGCTGCCGGTATCGTGAAGTATAAGCGCCGTAAGCAGACCGCTCAGAAGCGTCTGGAGAACGAGCGCACCAACCTGGTCCGTGTCAACGACATTCTGGCAGAGCTGGAGCGTCAGGTGGGTCCTCTGGAGCGCCAGAGTGAAAAGGCCAAGATCTACCTGAAGCACAAGGAAGAACTGAAAGCCCTGGACATCAACGTTTTCCTACTGGAGAACGACCGTTTAAAGCGCAACATGGAGGAGCTGAGCGAGAAGCTGGGCATCGCCACGGAGCAGCTGGAGAATGCCAAGGGTCGTTTTGATGCCGTCCGTAAGGAATACGACGAGATGCAGGACAAAATCGCATCTCTGGAGCAGGCCATCGAAGAGACCAGAGCATCGCTTTCCGATACGGACCTCACCAGAAGCAAGCTGGAGAGCCAGATCGAGCTCTTAAAGGAGCAGATCCGCTCTGCGCAGGAATCCACCAGACATTTCGAGGAGCGTCGTGAGACTCTGAAAACGGAACTGGAAAAATACGGCGCCGAGCTGGATTCCATCAATGAACAGAATAAGGATGCAGACGCCGCAGCTCAGGAGATCGAGGATGAGGCGAAGCGCAGGGAAGAAGCCCTGAAGAAGGTGCAGGAAGAGGTGGCCGCTCTCGGCGACAAGATCGAAGCCGGTAAGGCGGAGGTCATGAGCGAGATCGATAAGCGCTCCACCATCAAGTCCGCCCTCAGCAGCTACGATTCTGCCATGGAGCAGATCGAGATCCGCAAGGCAGAGCTGAATTCCCGTATTTTGCGTGCAAAATCCGATGAGGAAGCCAGAGAGGACACCATCACCGCTCTGGAGGACAGCTTCGCAAAGGCTACGGAAGAACTGACAAAGCTGTCGGATCAGGAGAAGGCCCTGGATAAGGAAGTCCAGGATCTGCGGGAGCAACTGACGAGTAAAGATGCACTGCTTCGTGACAAGCGGGAGCAGTACCATCAGGTTCATTCCCGTCTGGAGGCTTTGTCCGACATTGCAGACGCTTACGAAGGCTACGGCCAGAGCGTCAAGAAGGTCATGGAGCAGCGCAAGAAATACCCCGGCATCGTGGGTGTTGTGACTGACATCATGAAGGTGGACAAAAAGTTCGAGACCGCCATCGAGACCGCTCTGGGAGGAAACATCCAGAACATCGTCACCAAGGACGAGGACACTGCCAAGAAGCTCATCGCCTTTCTGAAGGAGGGCAAGCACGGTCGTGCCACCTTCCTGCCCATGGATGCTGTGACCAATCCTCAGAAGCTGAAGGCCATGGACGTGCTGGATGAGAAGGGCGTATTGGGCCTGGCTCATACCCTGGTGAAGGTGGACAAGGCTTACGAGAAGATCATCGAGAGCCTGCTGGGCCGCTTTGTGGTGGTGGAGAACGTGGATCTGGCCACCAAGATCGCAAGAAAATATAATTACACGATCCGTATGGTAACTCTGGAGGGCGAACTCCTGATGCCCGGTGGTGCCATCAGCGGCGGTTCCGTGAAAAATGCCATGAACTTCCTGGGCAAGAAGCGTGAGATCGATGACCTGAAGAAGGAATGCGATGCCCTGAAGAAGGAGACCGAGGATCTGAACCAGGAGATCCTCATCACCAGAGATCTGCGAAATTCCAAGCGCACCGAGCTGGAAAAGCAAAAGATGGTGATCCAGGATGCCTTCATTCGTCAGAACACCGCCCGCATCAATCTGGAGGCGGAGCGGGAACGTCTGAAGGAGGAATCCTCCAACCGTAAGTCCCTGAAAGCGGAGCAGGAGGAGATCGAAGAAAAGATCCGTGAGATCCAGGCCGGCAGAGAGGCTTCTCAGAAAGAGCTGGAAGAAAGTGAAGCCCTGGATGAGAAGAACCAGAAGAAGCTGGCTGCCCAGACCAAAGAACTGTCTCTGCTGCAGGAGAAAGAGTCCGATGCACTGAACGCTGTCTCCGAGTGGAAGATCGAAGTTCAGAAGACCAGACAGTCAGTCGCTTTCCGGGAAGAGAACAAGAACCGTATCCGGGAAGAGATCGATAATCGTAATAAGGAACTGGAGACCCTGGCAGCCTCCATCGAGGGAAACGCCAAGGCCTGCGAGGAGAAGGAAGCTCAGATCGTGGAGATCGGAAAGACCATCGAGGCATCCTTTACCAACCAGGAGCAGCGCCAGTCCGACCTGAAAGCAAAACAGGCACAGCGCGAAGCGCTCATGGAGAAGCAGAAGAGCTTCTTTGACGACAGAGAAAAGCTCAGCAATGAGATGAATGCGCTGGATAAGGAAATCTATCGTCTGAACACCCGTAGAGAGCAGGCGGAGGGTGCTTCCGAGAACCTGATCAATTACATGTGGGAAGAGTACCAGATAACCCTGACGGATGCGGCGGGACTCAGAGACGAGTCCATGACGGATCTCACGGTAATGAAACGTGACATCGGCGAGGTGAAGGACAAGATCCGTAAGCTGGGCGACGTCAACGTCAACGCCATCGAGGAGTACAAGGAACTCTCCGAGCGTTACGAGACCATGAAGACCCAGCATGATGACCTCATCGCTGCAGCCGAGACCCTGGAGAAGATCATCGAAGAGCTGGATGAAGCAATGCGGAAGCAGTTCTCCGAGAAATTTGCTCAGATCAATCAGGAATACGACAAGGTATTCAAAGAGCTCTTCGGCGGCGGTAAGGGAACCCTGGAACTGCTGGACGGTGAGGATATCCTGGAGACCGGCATTTTGATCAGTGCGCAGCCCCCCGGAAAGAAACTGCAGAACATGATGCAGCTCTCCGGTGGTGAGAAGGCACTGTCCGCCATCGCACTGCTTTTTGCCATCCAGAACTTAAAGCCCAGCCCCTTCTGTCTCCTGGACGAGATCGAGGCAGCTCTGGACGACAACAACGTGGGCAGATTTGCAAAATATCTGCACAAGCTGACGAAGAACACCCAGTTCATCGTCATCACCCACAGGAGAGGAACCATGGAGCAGGTGGACCGCCTCTACGGTATTACCATGCAGGAGAAGGGTATCTCCACGCTGGTAAGCGTGAATATGATCGAGAACCAGCTAGACGACTAATCTCGTGAAGGTGATGGTATTCGCTGGTTCGACGCATATATAGGAGCGCAGCGAGTCTATATGAGAGAATCGGACTTATAAGAAAGTGTATTAGAATGAGTTTCTTTGATAGATTAAAATCCGGTCTTTCCAAGACCAGAGACAATTTTTCCAATGTCTTTACCGCTAATGAGATCACGGAAGACTTCTACGAGGAACTGGAAGAAACCCTGATCATGGGTGATGTAGGCATGGAAGCCACAGAGAGCATCCTGGAGGAACTCCGGGAGCGTGTAAAGTCCAATCATTTTAAGAAATGTGAGGACTGCAGGGGTCTTCTGAAGGATATCATCATCCACCGGATGGAGACTCCGGAGAACGCCTATGCCTTTACGGAGGAGCCTTCCATACTGATGTTCATCGGCGTCAACGGCGTGGGAAAGACCACCACCGTAGGCAAGATCGCAGGGAAGCTGAAAACGGACGGAAAGAAAGTCCTGATCGCAGCAGCGGATACCTTCCGCGCAGCTGCATCCGAGCAACTGGAAGTCTGGGCAAAGCGGGCGGATGTGCCCATCGTGTCCAGCGAAGGCGGCGCTGATCCTGCAAGCGTGGTATTTGATGCTGTTTCCGCAGCAAAAGCCAGAGGCGTGGACGTGCTCCTCATCGATACCGCCGGCAGACTCCACAACAAAAAGAACCTGATGGATGAGCTGGGAAAGATGAACCGTATCATCGACAGAGAATATCCAGGCGTTTTGCGGGAGAATCTCCTGGTGCTGGACGGCACCACGGGACAGAACGCCATTTTACAGGCAAGAGAGTTTAATGAAGTAGCAAACCTTACCGGTATCGTTCTGACCAAGATGGATGGTACAGCAAAGGGCGGCATCGCCATCGCCATTGAGCAGCAGCTGGGCGTTCCCGTAAAGTACATCGGCGTTGGCGAGACCATCGACGATCTGGAGCGTTTTGATCCCGTGCAGTATGTGGATGCACTGTTTGATCGCAAAGAGAGTGCGGAACCGCTTTTCATGAACGGATCCGATACGGAGGATACGGACAATGAGTGAAGAAATGCTGACGCTTCCCCGTTTTGAGGAAGCTTCCGAGATCGTAAAGAAGGTGACCCGGGAGACCAAGCTGTTTTACAGCGAATATTTCAGCAATCATACCGGCAACAAGGTGTATTTCAAGCCCGAGAACATGCAGCTGACGGGCGCATATAAGCTGAGAGGTGCATATTATAAGATCAGCACCTTGAGCGATGAGGAGCGTGCGAAAGGTCTTATCACCGCATCTGCAGGCAATCACGCTCAGGGCGTTGCCTATGCTGCCAAGGCATACGGCACCAAAGCCACCATCGTTATGCCTACTTCCACTCCTTTTATCAAGGTGAACCGTACCAAAGGCTACGGCGCGGAAGTGGTACTTCACGGTGACGTGTATGACGAAGCCTGTGCCAAGGCTTTTGAGCTGGCGGATGCCAACGGTTATACTTTCATCCATCCCTTTGATGATCTGGCGGTTGCCACGGGACAGGGCACCATTGCCATGGAGATCATCAAGGAGCTGCCTCTTGTGGACTACATCCTGGTTCCCATCGGCGGCGGCGGACTGGCTACCGGCGTCTCTACCCTGGCAAAACTCCTGAATCCCAAGATTAAAGTCATCGGCGTTGAGCCTGAGGGAGCTGCCTGCATGAAGGTGTCCCTGGAGGAAGGCAAAGTCACCACCCTGCCCACTGTCAACACCATTGCGGACGGTACAGCGGTAAAGACTCCCGGAGCAAAGATCTTCCCTTATCTTCAGCAGAACCTGGACGGCGTCATCACCGTAAAGGACGAAGAACTGGTGGTCTGCTTCCTGGATATGGTGGAGAACCATAAGATGGTGGTAGAGAATTCCGGTCTGCTTACCGTTGCGGCTCTGCATCACATTCCTGCGGAAGGAAAGAAGGTAGTCTCTATCCTCAGCGGCGGCAATATGGATGTCATTACCATGTCCTCCGTGGTGCAGCACGGCCTGATTGCCAGAGACAGGATCTTTACCGTATCCATCCTGCTTCCCGACAAACCCGGCGAGCTGAGCCGTGTCTCCGGCCTCATTGCTAAGGAGAGCGGAAACGTGATCAAGCTGGAACACAACCAGTTTGTCTCCATCAACCGTAACGCAGCAGTGGAACTGAAGATCACTCTGGAAGCCTTCGGCACCGACCACAAGAACCGCATCATCGACATGCTGGAGAAGGAAGGGTATCGGCCGAAAGTAGTTAATGCTATTATTTGATCATCCAAGGGATCCACGGTCAAAAATTCTCATTTGCTAAATCGAATTGTTTGACCGCGGATCCTTTATACTGACATAATCGGAAAACAAGGGGCCCAAAGTCTGTTTTTCGATTTAGCAAATGAGAAAAATGGACTTTGGGCCCCGTAAAATCGATTTATTTGACCTGTCAAGAAAAAACACTTGACAGGTCATTTTCCTTGTTGTAAAGTAGACAAGTGCGAGTTTCCCGCGTATTTTCGCATTTGCGGGAATGGAGATGAGCAATGGATGAGCTTTTGGAACAATCTCTCTTATATGATTTTTACGGAGAGCTGTTGACGGAACATCAGCGTAAGGCCTACGAAGCCTATCTGTTCGAAGATCTGTCTCTCGCAGAGATCGCCGAGGAGCAGGGCATCAGCCGCCAGGGCGTCCATGACATGGTGAAGCGCAGCAGGAAGACGCTGCAGGACTATGAGGACAAGCTGGGCCTGGTAAAGCGTTTTGCGGATGCCAAGGAGCAGATTGGACAGATCCGAAAGCTGACGGATACCTCGGAGGGACTTTCCGAAGAGGAGGTCCGGCAGAGATTTGCACAGATCAGTAAGCTCGCTTCCGGGCTATTAGAGGAGTTCTAGCGTGGCATTTGAAGGATTAAGCGAAAAACTGCAAAAGGTCTTTCAGAACCTTCGCGGGAAGGGAACCCTTTCCGAAGAGGATGTCAAAGCTGCTCTGAAAGAAGTGAAGATGGCGCTGCTGGAAGCGGACGTCAACTTCAAGGTGGTGAAAAACTTCACCAAACGCATCGAAGAGCGTGCCGTGGGTACTGAGGTTACAAACGGCCTGAATCCCGCACAGAGCGTTATCAAGATCGTGAACGAGGAACTGACGGAGCTGATGGGTTCCGAGGTTACCGAGATCGCGTTCCAGCCCGGCAAGGCCATTACCGTCATCATGATGGTCGGTCTTCAGGGTGCAGGTAAGACCACCGCTACTGCCAAAATGGCCGGTCAGCTGGTAAAGAAGGGCAAGCGAAGCCTTCTGGTTGCCTGCGATATCTACAGACCTGCTGCCATTGACCAGTTGAAGGTCAACGGAGAGAAAGTGGGTATCCCCGTATTTTCCATGGGGACGGATGTAAAGCCTGCGCAGATCGCGAAGGAAGCCGTTGCTTTTGCGGAAGCAAATGACAAGAATGTGGTGATCCTGGATACCGCCGGTCGACTTCATGTGGATGAAGAGATGATGGCGGAGCTGAAAGAGATCAAAGAGACTGTCACCGTTCATCAGACCATCCTGGTGGTGGACGCCATGACCGGTCAGGATGCCGTGAATGTGGCCGAGGAGTTCAAGGAACAGATCGGCATTGACGGTGTGATCCTTTCCAAACTGGACGGCGACGCCAGAGGCGGTGCAGCCCTTTCCGTCAGAGCCGTGACCGGATGCCCGGTGCTCTATGTGGGCATGGGCGAGAAGCTCACTGACCTGGAGCCCTTTTATCCCGACCGTATGGCCGGCAGGATCCTGGGAATGGGTGATGTGCTGACCCTCATCGAGAAGGCCCAGGAGTCCATCGACATTGACGAGGACAAGGGCAGGGACATGATGTCCCGCATGAAAAAGGGAAAGTTCGACTTTGAGGACTATCTCGAAAGCATGCGCCAAATGCAGAACATGGGCGGCCTTGCAGGGATCCTGAAGATGATGCCCGGTATGGGGATCAACGCCGCAGACCTGGAATCTCAGGTGGATGAGAAGAAGATGAAGCATATGGAAGCCATCGTGCTTTCCATGACACCGGAGGAGCGCCGGAATCCGAAGCTCCTGAATCCCCGGAGAAAGCACCGCATTGCTGTGGGCTGCGGCCTGGACATTGCGGAGGTCAATCGCTTCATCAAACAGTTTGAACAGAGCCAGAAGATGATGAAGCAGATGGGTGGCGGTAAACGCCACGGCGGACTCTTCGGAGGCATGGGCGGTTTTCCCATGGGAAGAGGCCCCAAGTTCCCTTTTTAACGCAGATTTGGAGACCTACGGTCGCCTGATCATAGAAACAATTATTTTTCATTTATTTTACGGAGGAAAAGAAACATGGCAGTAAAGATCAGATTGAGAAGAATGGGTCAGAAGAAGGCTCCTATGTATCGTATCATCGTAGCAGATTCCCGTTCTCCCAGAGACGGTAAGTTCATCGAGGAGATCGGCACCTACGATCCTTCCACCGATCCTTCCACCTTCAACGTAGACGAGGAAGCAGCTAAGAAGTGGCTTGCAAACGGCGCTCAGCCCACTGAAGTGGTCGGAAAGCTTTTCAAGATCGCCGGTATCCAGAAATAAGGATACCTCTGAAATTAAAGGAGGCCAATTTTGAGAGAACTTGTTGAAGTAATCGCCAAGGCTCTTGTAGACCATCCCGAAGAGGTAGAGGTTACCCAGCGTGGAGAGGGCAGGAATCTTGTTATTGAGCTTCGGGTCGCTCCTTCCGACATGGGCAAGGTCATCGGTAAACAGGGCAGGATCGCAAAGTCCATCCGCTCCGTTGTAAAGGCTGCATCCATGAAAGACAATATCAGAGTAGATGTAGATATTCTGGATAAGTGATCCGGAAAGTAGAACCTCGATGGAGGACTCCCTGCGGGGTGTCCTCCATTTTTCTAAGAAGCACTTTTAAGGTAAATCTATGGAAGAGTATTTAAAGATTGGCATCATCACGGCATCTCACGGCGTTAAGGGAGAGATGAAAGTCTACCCCACCACCGATGATCCCGCCCGTTTTAAGAAACTGAAGACCGTTTTCCTGGAGCTGAAAGGTCAGATGCAGCTGCGGGATGTGGAAAGCGTCCGTGTCAGCCCCGACCAGGTGCTGCTGAAGCTGAAGGGCATCGAAGCGCCTGAGGAGGTAAAAAACTACCGCCAGTGCGGCATTTTCGTTGCACGTAAGGACGCAGTGCCTCTGAAGAAGGACGAGTATTTTATCGCAGATCTTCTGGGCATGAAGGTCATAACAGACGAGGAGCAGGAGCTGGGTACATTGAAAGAGGTCCTGCCCACCGGTGCAAACGATGTTTATATCGTGGAACTGAATGGTGGCGGTGAAGTACTGATCCCCGCCATTCACGAATGTATCTTGTCCGTTGATGTGGAGAGCGGCATCATGAAAGTGCACCTCCTGCCCGGACTGTTGGATGAAGCATGAAATTTTCAGTGATCACGCTTTTTCCTGAGCTCATCGCATCCATTGCGAGCAGCAGCATCATCGGAAGAGCTGTCAAAAATGAATATCTGGAGATCAACCCCGTCTATCTGAGGGATTATTCCGGGAATAAGCACGGCAAGGTGGACGATTCCACCTACGGCGGCGGTGCCGGACTCCTGATCCGTCCTCAGTGCGTCTATGACGCCATTACGGACCTGCGTGGTGACCGGAAAGTGCGGACGATCTACCTGACGCCCCAGGGGAAGCCTTTTACCCAGGACATGGCAGAAGAGCTTTCTCATGAGGAGGAACTGATCTTCCTGTGCGGTCATTACGAAGGTGTGGATGAAAGAGTCCTGGACAAATGCATCACTGACCGGGTGTCCGTGGGAGATTATGTACTGACGGGAGGAGAGCTTCCCGCCATGATCATGATCGATGCCATCGCAAGGCTGGTGCCCGGGGTCCTTGGAAATGAAGCCAGCTCCGAGATCGAAAGCTTTCATAACGATCTGCTGGAATATCCCCAGTACACCAAGCCTGAGATCTGGAACGGAATGGCGGTCCCGGAAGTCTTGCTTACCGGGGATCACGCGAAGATAGAAAGCTGGCGACTGGATCAGTCAATCCGTGTTACCAAAGAAAACAGGCCGGATCTGTACGAAAAATACCTTTACCGTACCGAGCGGATCGAAGGGCTCTTAAAACGCAAAAAGCTCCATGCTCCCGCCATAAATTTCTTCCGTACCGGGAAGGAAAAGGTGCTTTTTGATAACGGATCGGTGCTCCTTTTGACCGGAAAGGACGGAAAAGAAGCGTTTCTGGTCTCCGTGGGAGATTTCCGTGTTGAACTATCCACCGACAGAGAAGCCCTGGAGCAAAAGTTGGAAGATCTGAATGAAGGCGCCATTCTGTACGTGGAAGAAGACTTGCAGTATCTTCTTCCTGAGAACATACAGGATAAGGCCGCATCCGGTCGTTTTTACGTCTATACGGAACGCAGCCCGCTGCCACAGCCCAGACATGCGGATACGGAGGATAAGAAAAAAATGATCCTCAGTGCTAACGCCGCTTATCAAAGAGGTGAGTTTCCCTGGCTGTTCCTGCCGGCCGATGCGGATACGGATTTGACGGATTCCCTTCGTTTTTATCCTTCCGAGGCCCCTGTAAAGCGGGTTTTATTATGATTTTGCAGGAGAAATCCTCATTTTACGGTGTTTTTAGAAAAAAGTGCTTGCAATCGGCACGTTTACATAGTATATTACTAATGTTGCACTGATAGACAGATGGTCCTCTGTTACCGGAGTGGTATTAAGAACATCCTTTGGAAAGGAGTTATTACAATGAATGACATCATCAAGGAGATCGAAGCCGAGCAGAAGAAAGCGGAAGTGCCTGAGTTTAACGTAGGCGATACCGTTAAGGTTTACGGTAAGATCAAAGAGGGTAACCGCGAGAGAGTCCAGATCTTTGAGGGCACCGTTCTCAAGAGACAGGGCGGCTCCAACCGTGAGACCTTCACCGTCAGAAAGACTTCCGGCGGCGTAGGCGTTGAGAAGACCTGGCCCCTTCACTCTCCCAACGTTGAGAAGATCGAAGTGATCCGCAGAGGTAAGGTACGCAGAGCAAAGCTGAACTACCTGCGTGAGCGCACCGGTAAGGCTGCAAAGGTTAAAGAAGTCGTTCGATAATCTATGGAGGCAATCACCGCTTTGGTGGTTGCCTCTTTTATTCTATTCTTCAAACATTCGTCTAAGTATTTTCCCCTACCTGTATTGTGCAAAATATGGTAAAATTAACCTAACTATGAGGATTTTGGGAGAGGACCATGGCAAAGCACAAGGGGCTATCCTTTTATCAGAAAAAGAAGCATATCAGCTCCAAACTCCTGTCGGAGATTTTGTCCTGGCTGTTTTCCGTCGCGGCTGTGATCTTCCTGGGCATCGTGACGGTCTATTTTTTTGGCATGTCCTCCAATGTGGTGGGAAATTCCATGGAGCCGGAACTGGGCAGTGAGCAGGAGATCCTGATCAACCGCTTTTCCTATGTTTTGGGATCTCCCGGCTATGGGGATGTGGTTCTGTTTCTTCCCAACGGAAACGAATATACCCACTATTACACCAAACGAATCGTCGGACGTCCCGGAGATACCATCGTGATCCGTGACGGCATTTTTTATGTCAATGATATTCCCAGCGAGTATGTAACGGAGAAAATCCTGGATCCCGGCATTGCAGAATCGGAGCTGCTTCTTGGGACCGGCGAGTACTTCGTCATGGGAGACAATCCTTCCTCCAGCGAGGATTCCAGATCCTCCAACATCGGATTTGTGAAAGAAGAAGACATTGTGGGGAGAGTCTGGCTGGCCAGGAAAAGCCACGGATACTCCACGCATATCGTGAAATAAATCAGAGGTAAATTATGAATTATCAATGGTATCCCGGACATATGACAAAATCCGTCCGGGCCATGCAGGAACAGTTAAAACTCATCGATCTGGTGATTGAGATCGTGGACGCACGCATCCCTTTCAGCAGCCGGAATCCCGACATCGATAAATTAGGGAATGGAAAGTTCCGTCTGGTGATCCTGAACAAGGCTGATCTGGCGGATCCAAATGTCACCGCTCTCTGGAAGCAGCATTTTGCGGAGAAGGGGATTAAGGCAGTGGAATGCAATGCCAAAGCTCCCGGCCTTGCAAAGACCATGAAGCCCATCATTGCGGAGGTCTGTAGAGAGAAGATCGAGCGGGACAAAAAGAGGGGCATTCTGAACCGCCCTATCCGCGCCATGATCTGCGGCATTCCCAACGTGGGAAAATCCACTTACATTAATTCCTTCATCGGCAAAGCTGCGGCCAAGACCGGTAACAAACCCGGCGTCACACGCAGCAATCAGTGGATCCGCACGGGAGCCAACGTAGAACTCCTGGATACGCCCGGAATCCTCTGGCCCAGATTTGAAGATCAGACCGTGGGCATGCACCTGGCCTTCATCGGATCCATGAACGATCAGATCCTTATTGTAGAGGAGCTGGCTGCAGACCTGATCCGGTTCCTGGAGACGGACGCTGCGGGAAAGCTGGAGGAATATTACCACATTGAAGGTGTTTCGGCAGATTCGGAGCATCCTGAGGCAGCGCTTCTGGAGCAGATTGCCCGGAGCAGAGGTTTCCTGAAAAAAGGTGATGAACCGGATATTGAAAAGGCTGCGGCACAGACCCTGGAAGATTTCCGTGCAGGCAGATTCGGACGTATCAGCGTAGAGCGCCCGTAAGGAGGCAGGTTATGACCAAATTTCAAAAGGAGCTGATCTCCACCGCCATTTATTTTCTGGTGGTACTGGCTCTTACTGCATTTGTGATCAAATATGTGGGACAGCGCACCGTGGTGGAGGGCCCTTCCATGAACGATACGCTGGAAAACGGCGACAATCTCTGGGTGAATAAACTGGGATATCATTTCGGTGATCCCGAGCGCTTTGATATCGTGGTACTGAAAGTAAATTACGAGCCCGGCACCTATTACATCAAGCGCGTCATCGGTCTTCCCGGAGAAACGGTCCGCATTGATGAGGAGGGCGTGATCTACATCAACGGGGAAGTCCTGGAAGAGCATTACGGTAAGGAGACCATCGACACCGCGCACATCGGACGCGCCATCAATGAAGTGAAGCTTGGAGAGGGCGAGTTCTTTGTCATGGGAGACAACCGAAACAACTCCCTGGACAGCCGATTTGAGGCCGTGGGAAATATCAAAAAGTCCGATATCATCGGGAAAGCGGTCCTTCGTATGTATCCGTTTAACAAGTTCGGGAAGGTAGGCAAATGAAGGCCATCTCTGAGATCAAAGCAGAGTATGAAGCTCTGCGGGAAAATGAATATGAGGCTTTTGCAGCTGCGTACGCAGAGGACGAAAGGGCAGGTGTTGTAAAACTCTGTGTCGGCGCACGCAAGAAGGCAGAGGCTCTGGAAGCGGAAAAACGCAGGATCGATGCGCTTTGGACCTATGAGAGACAGTACCCGGACTGCCGGTTTATCTGCGGCATCGACGAAGTGGGAAGAGGCCCCTTCGCAGGCCCCGTGGTAGCCGGCGCCTGTATCCTTCCAAAGGATTGTGACATCCTGTATATAAACGATTCCAAGAAACTCTCCGAAAAAATGAGAGAGAAGCTTTATGACGACATCAAGGCCAAAGCCGTAGCCGTCAGTGTGGGTGTGATCTCTGCACAGCGCATTGATGAGATCAACATTCTGCAGGCTACTTACGAAGCCATGAGAGCCGCTATCGCGGGACTGGGAGTTACACCTGACCTGTTGTTAAACGATGCTGTGACCATTCCGCAGGTAAACATTCCTCAGGTGCCCATCATCAAAGGAGATGCAAAGAGCATTTCCATCGGTGCCGCCAGCATTTTTGCCAAGGTCACCAGAGACCGGATGATGAAGGAACTGGGAAAGCAGTATCCGGTCTATGGCTTTGAGAAAAATGCAGGCTACGGAACGGCTGAGCATATCGCAGCCATTCGGGAGTACGGTCCCTGTCCGGAGCATCGCAGGAGCTTCATTCACGACTACATCTAAGCATAAATCATGGGAGAGCGCCTATGGCAGATCTGTTTGGTGCCAATTCCATATTACGTACCGGAAGCAGTCCTGCCCAGATCGTAAGCGGCAAGGACGCTGCGGGCATCGCAGAAGCCCCTGTCAGGGCACGGGAAACCATGGCAAACGAGGTTTCCGGTCTGAAAGCGGGAGACACCTTCAAAGCCCAGGTGGTGGAAAGGAATGACAATCAGGTCACTTTGCGCCTGCCCGACGATTCCGTGATCCATGCTTCCATCGGAAAGGGGATCCCTGCAGCTGTAGGTGAGACTCTGACCTTCGAGGTGCGTTCCAATCAAAGCACTCTGTCCTTAAGCCCCCTCTATACCAATACCGCATCGGATCCCACTGCTTTAAGAGCGCTGGATATGGCAGGCATTCCCGCCTCCGATAAGGCGGTTTCCATGACCACTTCCATGATGCAGGCCGGAATGTCCATTGACCGGAATTCACTGCTGCAGATGTTTTCCTCCGTGAACAACCATCCTTCCGCACCTGTACAGGATGTGGTGGATCTGACCCGTCTTGGTATCCCCGTAAACGATCAGAATCTGGCTCAGATTTCCGATTACAAGAACCTTTCCTATGAGCTGGGCGTAGGCATGCGGGAAGTGGCTGATTCCATGAACCAAACGATCCTGGGACTGGTTCAGAACGGAGATACCGTAAAAGCAGGAGAGGTACTGCTGTCTCTGGCAGAGATTGCAGAAAGTTCACTTCCTGAGGATTTGGAAGCTGCCATAGCGAGCCTCAGGGAAACGGCCGGAGAAGCGGAAGATGCAGGCGAAGAAAGCAACCCGGCAGTTCTTTCCAAAGGAACCGAACCTGCTCAAACCGGAGAAGTATCCGGTTCCGAAGGAAAAGCTGCTGCGCAGAATACAAACGTGGCCGAAAATGTTGCTTCAAACGTAACTTCATCACCCGTGTCACAGAACGAGGAAGGGCAGGCCCCCCTCTCCGCAGCGCAGAAAGCCCTGGAACTTCTGAAAGCCATGCAATCCGGAGAAGATTCCGGAGACAAAGCAGGTTCCTTGAACGGAAATAGTCCTTCTGCAGTCGATGCCAAAGACGGTTCCGTGATCCTGAAAGATTCACCCGATGGAGCCGCATCTCCGCTGAAGGATAGCGCCCTTACGGAAAATAAGGCAGTGATCCGGGATCCGGGCCTTACGAACGTAAACGGGGACAGCAACGAAGCTGCCCGCAGTCTTTCTACCGGCTACGAAGATCTGGCCAAAGCCCTTTCCGGTGACTTACAGGGAGCCGAAAAAGTGCTCTTAACCCTGTCCGAATCCCTGCGTTCCACCGCAGCCGGCAATGATGGGCAGGTCAGCACCACGGATCTTATGAATGCCTTCCGTGAAGTGCTTGGAAAAGCTTTGTCCTCAAAGGATGAAAGCACCTTAAAAACCCTGCTGAACGATCCGGCTCTGCGGAACCTCACCACGGACCTGTTGAAAGCCCAGTGGAGCATTTCCCCGAAGGAAGTATCTGAGAAAGATAAGGTGGAAGAACTTTATCGCAGGTTAAATACCCAGTTGGAGCGCATCACTGAAACCCTGAACAAACAGAATCTCACCCAGACTCCCGCCTTCCAGAGCAGTTCCAACATGCAGCAGAATCTGGATTTCCTGCAGCAGGTAAATCAGATGTATGCCTATGTGCAGCTCCCCATCCGGCTTTCCGGTGGCGATACCGCCCACGGGGATCTGTATGTCTACACCAACGGACGGAAGCTCACCGGGAAGGAGAGTTCCGTCAGCGCTCTGCTGCATCTGGATATGGAGCATCTTGGCCCCCTGGATGTCTATGTAGCCCTGGATCATTCCGGGCCACAGCAGAAGGTTAGCACACAGTTCTATGTGCAGGATGATTCCATTCTCGATTTCCTTGCAGAGCACATGGATGAGCTGAATTCCAGGCTGGAAGCAAGGGGCTATGCCTGCAGCTGTAAAATGCGGGTACGGGGCGAGAAGGATGACGAAAAACCACTGCCGGAAGGCGGCATTGCGCCCCTTCTGATCTCTCAGGCGCATCTCAGGGGCGGAGAGATCTCCTTTGATGTCCGCACCTGATGATTCAACGAAGAAACGAGGTTGTCTATGGCGGATCCGAAACAAAATAAGCCCAAACAGGCCATAGCGCTGGAATACGATCCCAATGATCAGGCTCCGAAAGTGGTAGCCTCCGGCCGTGGTGTCATAGCGGAAAAGATCATAGAGAAAGCAAAAGAAGCGGATGTCCCCATCCACAGGGACGATAAGCTGGCAGATACCCTGTCCCGTCTGGAGATCGGTGAGATGATCCCGCCGGAGCTTTATGAAGTGGTGGCGGAAATCCTGATCTTTGTGGATTCCATGGACAAGATCAAAAACAAGATCCGCTCGTAAATAAGGAGAAGTATTGAACAAACGATCTGTAGGTACGGCAGGAGAAAACCTGGCTGCCGCCTATTTAAAAGACAGAGGTGTCAGAATCCTTGAGACCAATTTTCGCTGCAGGAACGGTGAGATCGATCTGGTATGTGAGGACGGAGATTACCTGGTTTTTACGGAAGTAAAATACCGTAAAACTGACAAAAACGGATCTCCACTGGCTGCTGTCACGATTCAAAAGCAGCGAACCATCTGCCGTGTGGCGGATTTTTACCGGGTGCGCTACGGCATTCCCCTTTCCAGAGGCATCCGCTACGATGTCATCGGCATCTGCGGCAGCGAGGTCACCTGGATCAAAAATGCATTTCCCCACAGAGGGTAGGGAGAATAAGGAGAACTATGGCTACTATACTGGTATGTGACGACGATCACGAGATCGTGGATGCGATCGAAATATATCTGTCTCAGGAAAATCACAGGATCCTGAAGGCTTACGACGGCGAGGAGGCTCTGGAGATCCTGGCAAAGGAAGACGTGCAACTCCTGCTCATCGACCTGATGATGCCGAAGCTGGACGGGATCCATACCATCATGAAGCTGCGGGAGAAGAGTTCCATTCCCATTCTGATCCTTTCCGCCAAGTCCGAGGACACGGATAAGATCCTGGGACTGAACATCGGGGCGGATGATTATATCACCAAGCCCTTCCATCCCCTGGAGCTGGTGGCCAGAGTTAAGTCCGCCCTGCGCAGATACACGTCCCTGGGAAGCCTGAAGGATGATGACAGCATCTACAAGACCGGCGGCCTGGTGATCAATGACGATTCCAAGCAGGTGACGGTGGACGGGGATCCTATCAAACTAACGCCCATTGAATACAGCATCCTGCTGCTCCTGATGAAAAATCAGGGTATCGTATTTTCCACGGATGAGATCTATGAAAAGATCTGGAACGAGAGCGCCTTCGGTGCGGAAAATACCGTTGCGGTTCATATCCGTCACATCCGGGAGAAGATCGAGATCAATCCCAAGGAGCCCAAATACCTGAAGGTAGTGTGGGGCGTAGGCTACAAGATCGATCAGGAGAACTGATACATAACAGCGTATGAAAAAAGCCAGATGGACCAATCTGGCGGGCGGTCTTGCATGTTTGTTTTTAGCGGCAATCATTGCAGCCCTCGTCGGCAGCTTGATCATAAATTCTTTTATCCGTGTTTCCTACCTGGATGAGGACAAAACCTATTTTCTGGATCCCATGCGATCCTCCAGAGATTTTGCGGACACGGAGATCTTTGATGACCTCTTTTCCCGCAATGCGGAAGATGTGGTGAGCTATGTTGCGGCGAAACGCATCATTGAGAGCCAGGGCCTGTACCTTCCCAAGCGGCAGTTCCACATCAATCAGTATGCTGTGGAAACCGGACTTCCGGACGATTGCGACATCGATGTCACATTCTTCCTTGATGATCTGGTGAAATGGGGCCGATTCGGTGCGGATTTCTCGGAAGTTCGCATGTCACTTAACGATTTCCTGACCTATTTCGGCAACATCTATTTCCTGGACAATTTTCAGATCGACGGAAGTGACAGTGTCACCTTCCTGGGGTTCCGCAGAGTGGACCGCGCCTTCAACGGCATTGATCCCGGCCTGCAGAATCGCATGATGAAAAACGGAGTGGGCTTTGCCACTATCCAGAAGGCAGTACTGAACTATATCCTGACGGAATGCCCCGACTACATCACGGTGCTGGATTCCGAAGAGGATCCCGGCATTCTGGTAACGGTATTGGATATGCGCTGCACCACGGCTCTGGGAAAGCGTTCTCTTACCCAGGTCTGTGATAACTGGGTGGATTTTGCCAAGCTTCAGCGAAATCTGGAAAAATGTGTGTCGGAACTGTATGAGATCCACCGGATCTATACCAATGGGAAGCATCATTTTTCCGAAGATAATTCCAATCTGATCTATGTGATCCGCACCGAAAATGACGGCGAGGTTCTCTTTGATACCAACGAGCCTGATTATGACGGCGTCTCGGAAGAAGGGCTCACCGAGGTCTTTTCCGAAAATCTGCAGTCCCTCATCTATTACCGGCAAACCTATGAGTACAACGGACTTTCTGACGTAGATGTCAGCAATCTGGATCATCAGATGCGAGTCTGGTCCTCTGTTTATCCGGCGGATACCAAAGTCTGGATGTATGTGGATCTGGACATGCAGGCGGATGATTCCTTCCGTGCTGTTTCCGATCAGTATAATGCCATTCGCGCCCAGATCAAATACTATCTGGTGGGTCTGCTGATCCTGGTAATGCTCTGGTTTTTGTTCTTTGTTTACCTGATCTTTGAAACCGGTCGCTACGTAAGTGACGACGGAGAGATCCGGTATTACAAAATGCCGCTGGACCATCTCTTTATTGAAACTGTTCTGGTGATATATTTCTTTGCGATACGGGGGATGTTTCATCTTCATCAGGTATTGCGGGAGGCAACGGAGACGATATATGTCTCCTCCATTGACAATCCTGCTGATGGAACGACCTGTTATCAGTACTACGCACTATACGGATTTGGTACCTGCCTGCTGCTTCTCATGTTTACCATGACACTGAGTCGCAGGATCAAGAGCCACACCCTATGGAGCGGGTCTTTCCTGTATATCCTGGACAAACTGTTCCGACGGATCTACAGGAGGATTTATACCAGCAGAAGTACAGGACTCAGTATCATTCTGCCCTACAACCTGTTCCTGTTTTTCAACATCGGAGCCGTGATCTCCGTGATCCAGCTCTGGTTTAACAACCGCTATTGGGCCGTGGTGGTGGCGATCATCATCGTTCTGGTGGATGCCCTCATCGGTGTGGTGCTGGTGCGAAGTCATGCAGAGCGGAAGGAGATTGTGGACGGTATCCGCAGGATCCGTGGCGGAGAGGTGGATTACAAGATCTCCGGAGAGCTTATGAATCCGGAAAACGCCCTGCTGGCGGAAGCGGTGAACAATATCGGTGAAGGTATCGAAAGTGCCGTCAACACCAGTATGCGTGACGAGAAGATGAAGTCGGACCTCATCACCAATGTCTCCCACGATCTGAAGACGCCCCTCACTTCCATCATCAATTACGTGGATCTCCTGCAACGAAGCGGCATGGAACAGGAGCCTCAGGCGGGATATCTGCAGATCCTGGCAGACAAATCCGCAAGACTGAAGCTCCTGCTGGATGATCTGCTGGAGGCTTCGAAGATTTCCTCCGGAAATATCGAACTGAACCTGGTGCATCTGAACCTGACGGAGCTGATCCGTCAATGTGCAGGGGAGTTTGAAGAGAACCTGGCAAAGAAGGATCTGACCCTGGTGGTAACTCATCTGGATACGGCCTACATCCGCGGCGACGGAAGGCGCACCTGGCGCATCATGGACAATCTGCTACAGAATGTTTGCAAATACGCCATGAGCGGCACCAGAGTCTATATCACGGTGCACAAAGAGAACGGGAAGGTAGAGCTTTCCGTAAAGAATGTGGCAGATAAGCCCTTTACGCTGCAGGGCAAAGAGCTGACGGAACGCTTTATCCGCGGTGATGAATCCAGATCCACGGAAGGAAGCGGACTGGGACTCTTTATCGCAAGAAGCCTCACCCAGCTCCAGGGAGGAGAGTTTACCGTTTCCGTGGACGGTGACCTATTCAAGGTCACCATGGTCTTCCCTGAGGAACCTGAGCCGGCTTCGGAACCTGAGACAGAAGAGAAGCAATAAAACAGCGGCCCCTGAGGGCCGCTGAGACAGCTATATTTCGATGCATTACAGCCCCCGTAGGGGGATGAATGCTATCTCAATACAGCGTTAGCTATATTGCGATGCATCTCAGCATCCGAAGGATGATGGATGCCTTCGAAATTTAACTTTGTTAAATTTCGAAATTTGCGCGACGGTTGTACGCATCCAGGAACGCATGCATCTTATCGGTATTGTCCATGACATTAGACATGGATGCGTCATGGTTCATAAAGTCAATGATGGAGGCGATGAACTTGCTCATGTCCACCTCCAGGAAGTAAGGCTTGTGATAGATCTCAGGAGGCAGATAGGTCAGGTTGGTGGTGATGACCTTATCGAAGTAGCCCTTCTCGTAAGCGCTGTCGAAGCCTGCCAAACCGTCGGTGAAGAGGCCGAAGGTGGTGCACAGATACACGCGTCTGGCGTTCATTTCTTTCAGCTGTCTTGCGGTATCCAGCATTGAACCGCCGGAGGAGATCATATCATCGATGATGATCACATCCTTGCTGTCAATATCGTCGCCCAGGAATTCATGAGCAACGATGGGGTTCTTACCGCCAACGATCCTGGTGTAATCTCTGCGCTTGTAGAACATACCGGTGTTCACACCCAGCACATTTGCAAAGTAGATGGCTCTGTCCAGGGCGCCCTCGTCGGGAGAAATGACAACCATGTGATCCTGGTCCACCAACAGATCCGGCTCATTGTTCAGCAGAGTCTTGATGAACTGGTAAGGAGCCATGAAATTATCAAATCCGGAGATGGGCGTGGAGTTCTGAACTCTTGGATCATGGGCGTCAAAGGTGATGAAATTGTCAATGCCCATATCCTTCAGCTCTGAAAGTGCGTAGGCCGCATCCAGACTTTCCCGTCCGCTTCTGCGGTGCTGTCTGCCCTCATAGAGGAAGGGCATGATCACATTGATGCGTGCCGCTTTGCCGTCGCAGGCAGCGATCATACGCTTCAGATCCTGGTAATGATCGTCGGGAGACATGTGATTTTCAAAGCCGTTCATGTTGTAGGTGATGGAGTGGTTGCACACATCCACCAGGATGAAGATATCCTTACCGCGGACGCTTTCGTTCACCTGGCCCTTTCCTTCGCCGCTTCCGAAGCGGGGAATGGAGTAGTCCAGCATATAGTTGTTTTCGATGTATCCCTGGAATGCGGGATCATTTTTGACCTTTTCGTTGTGAACGGTCTTGCGGAAGGTCGCAAGATACTGATTGATCCGGTCTCCCATGTACTGCATGGAAGGGAGGACCAGGAGTTTCAGGGGGCCAACGGGTATTGCATTTTCAAGTTCAGATAAGTTCGGCATATTTCCTCCGGTAAACAGATCAGCGCAAATCGCAGATATTGATGACACGAATTGCTCCTTTTCTTCGAAACACACTAAATATATAGCATTCCCGGAAGTGACAAGTCAAGGCAAAAAGGATAGAATAAACCTTATGAAAAAGGAAGGACATCTCATACAAAATATCGTTCCCGGCAGCATTGCGGAAGAGATGGAGATTGAAGCGGGTGACCTGCTGATTTCCATTGACGGCAATGAGATCGAAGACATTTTCGATTATCAGTACATGACCACGGAAGAGCACCTGGAGATGCTCATCCGCAAGGAGGGCGGAGAGGAATGGCTCCTGGAGATCGACAAGGACGCCGAGGAAGACATCGGTCTGATGTTTGCCTCCGGCCTCATGGACGACTACCGAAGCTGCTCCAATAAATGCGTTTTCTGCTTTATCGATCAGATGCCCCCCGGCATGCGCCCTACCCTGTATTTTAAGGACGACGATTCAAGACTCAGCTTCCTCCAGGGCAATTACATCACCCTGACAAACCTGTCTCAGAAGGATCTGGACCGCATCATCCGTTACCACCTGTCCCCCATCAATATCTCGTTCCATACCATGAATCCCAAGCTCCGGTGTGAGATGCTGCACAACCGTTTCGCCGGAGATGCGCTGAAAAAAGTGGATCCCCTGTTCGAAGCCGGCATCGAAATGAACGGACAGATCGTGCTCTGTAAGGGAATCAACGACGGCGAGGAACTGGATTTTTCCATCCGGGAAATGATGAAATACCTGCCCCACCTGCGCAGCGTCTCCGTAGTGCCCGTGGGACTGACCAAATTCCGGGATCATCTGCCGAAGCTGGAGACTTTCGGACCTGCGGAGTGCGGAGAGGTCATCGATCTTGTCGAAAAATACCAGAAGATCTGCTTCGAGCAGCATGGTCTGCATTTTATCCATGCCAGCGACGAGTTTTATCTGACCGCAGGCAGACCCATGCCGGAGGAAGCACGTTACGACGGATATCTCCAGCTGGGAAACGGCGTAGGCATGGTTCGGCTCATGCAGGATGAGTTTGACAGAAATCTGAAATCCCGCCTGGAAAGCGGATTAAGACCCGAACCCATCGAGCTTTCCGCCATCTGCGGCACCCTGATCTACCCGGTCATCCAATCTATGGCCGATCGCATCATGGAGGCTTATCCGGAAGCAAAGATCCACATTTATCCCATCCGCAATGATTTCTTCGGCCCCACCATCACGGTGACAGGGCTCCTGACGGGCAGGGATATCTGTGCTCAGCTCACGGGAAAGCCCCTGGGAAAAGTCCTGCTTTTACCTGAAAACGTGCTTCGTGCGGGAGAGGAGATCCTGCTGGATGACATGACAAGGAGTCAGCTCTCCGACGCTTTACAAGTACCCATTCATACGATAAAATCAGGTGGTTATGACTTGTTAGACTTGATCTTTAACCAAAGAGGAATTTATGAGTAAGAAAAATTCACGCCCCATCGTCGCAGTGGTGGGACGACCCAATGTAGGCAAATCCACATTGTTTAACACCCTGGCGGGAGAACGGATCTCCATTGTGCAGGATACCCCCGGCATCACCAGAGACCGGATCTATGCCGATGTGACCTGGCTGAATTATTCCTTCACCATGATCGACACCGGCGGTATCGAGCCCGACAGCAAGGACATCATCCTTTCCCAGATGCGGGAACAGGCACAGATCGCCATTGATACGGCGGATGTGATCATTTTCCTGGTGGATGTCAGAACCGGCCTTCAGGATGCGGACTCTCAGGTGGCGGACATGCTCCGAAGATCCGGCAAGCCCGTGGTCCTGGTGGTAAATAAAGTGGACAGCTTTGAAAAATACGAGGCGGATGTCTATGAATTCTACAATCTGGGCATCGGCGATCCCTTCCCCATTTCCTCGCTGAACAAGCTGGGACTGGGCGATATGCTCGACGAAGTGGTAAAGCATTTCCCCGAGGGAAGCGAAGACATCGAAGAAGACCATCGCCCCAGGATCGCCATCATCGGAAAGCCCAATGTAGGCAAATCCAGTCTCATCAACAAGCTCCTGGGTGAGGACAGACTCATCGTATCCGATATCGCCGGCACCACCAGAGATGCGGTAGATACGGAAGTCACTTTCCAGGGCAAGGAATATGTCTTTATCGATACCGCAGGCCTGCGGAGGAAAAACAAGGTAAAGGAAGACCTGGAGCATTACATGATCCTGCGTACCGTTGCAGCCGTGGAACGGAGTGATATCGCCGTTTTGGTCATTGATGCCACGGAAGGCGTTACCGAACAGGATGCGAAGATCGCGGGCATTGCTCACGACAGAGGTAAGGCTGTCATCATCGCCGTCAACAAATGGGATGCGGTGGAGAAGGATGACAAGACCATCTACCGCTTTACCGAGGATGTAAAGCAGGTCCTTTCCTTCATGCCCTATGCGGAGATCCTTTTCATTTCTGCGCTGTCCGGTCAGCGGCTTCCGAAACTCTTCGAGACCATCGAATCCGTCTCCGAGAGCCAGAATCTGCGGGTGGGCACCGGTGCCCTTAACGAGATCATGTCCGAGGCCGTTGCCATGCAGCAGCCGCCCAACGATAAGGGCAAGATCCTGCGTCTCTACTACATCACCCAGGTAGCGGTGAAGCCCCCTACCTTCGTGATCTTTGTCAATGACAAGGAACTGATGCATTTTTCCTACACGAGATACATCGAGAACCAGATCCGAAAGACCTTCGGGTTCAAGGGTACTCCCATGAAATTCATTATCCGTCAGCGGAATGAAGAAGAAAAATAAAGCCTCGAGGATCGAGGCCTGTGAGCGGAGGGGTTTATGGTCAGGTTGTATGCATTTTTGATCGGTTATGTCTTCGGATTGTTCCAGACAGCCTTTATCGTAGGCAAGGTAAAAGGCATAGACATCCGTCAGCACGGCAGTGGTAACGCAGGTACCACCAATGCCTTGAGAGTGCTGGGTCCCAAGGTGGGACTTATCGTTTTCGCCGGAGATATGCTGAAAGGTATCATTGCCTGTCTCATCGTAAAAGCGTTGTTCCTGAATGCCTATCCAGAGCTGGGATACCTGCTTCCCACCTATAGTGCAGCCGGATGTGTTCTGGCACACGATTTTCCTTTTTACATGCATTTTAAAGGCGGAAAAGGCATTGCAGCCACAGGCGGCACAGTCATGGGCGGTTTCCCCTGGCCCTTTACCGTGGTGGGACTGGCACTGTTTTTCGTTCCCTTTTTCCTGACGCATCTGGTTTCTCTTTGCAGCCTGCTGCTGTATTCCGGACTCTTTATCGAACTGGTGATCTTTTCGAATACAGGTCTGTTCCGTTTCGGCAGCATGACACCTGAAGCGCGCACAGAAACCATCATCGTATTCGGATTGCTGATGGCACTTGCATTCTGGCAGCACAGATCCAACATCGGCCGGCTGCTGCGTGGGGAGGAGAATAAGACCTACCTGAAGAAAAAGAAACCCACGGAATAACGTCTAAAGGGGGAATCGAAAAATGGCAAAAATCACAGTTCTTGGCGGAGGAACCTGGGCCATTGCACTGGCGGTCCTCTTAAACAAAAACGGACATGAGGTTATGGTCTGGTCAGCACTTCCCGAGGAGATCGAAAGCCTGAAGAAAGACCACAGACACCGGATGCTTCCGGATACGCCCCTTCCCGAGGATCTGCAGTATACCACCGATGATAAGGAAGCCGTGACTGGCAGGGATTTGCTGGTGATGGCAGTGGCAAGCTCCTTTACCAGAAGGACCGCAAAGCGACTGGCTCCCCTGATCGCTGACGGACAGATCATCGTAGATGTGGCAAAGGGTGTGGAAGAAGCCACGCTGGAGACCCTTTCCGAGCAGATCGAAGAGGAGATCCCCGCTGCGGAAGTGGCGGTTCTTTCCGGTCCTACCCACGCAGAGGAAGTCATCAAGCTCCTTCCTACAACCATCGTGGTAGCCGCTGATAAAAAGGATGTGGCGGAGTCCATCCAGAACATCTTTATGAATGAGGTATTTCGCGTCTATACCGCTTCCGACAAAAAGGGCGTTGAGCTGGGCGGCGCATTGAAGAATGTGGTTGCTCTGGCTGCCGGTATGGCAGACGGCCTGGGTTACGGAGACAACGCCAAGGCAGCCCTTATCACCAGAGGCATTGCGGAGATCGCAAGACTGGGTGAAGCCATGGGATGCCAGCGTGATACTTTCTACGGTCTCACAGGCATCGGCGACCTTATCGTCACCTGTGCCAGCATGCATTCCAGAAACAGAAGAGCCGGAATCCTCATGGGCCAGGGAAAATCCATGGAGGAAGCCATGGCAGAGGTGCAGCAGACCGTGGAGGGCGTCTATTCCGCCAAAGCAGGTCTGGCACTTTCGAAGAAATACAATGTGTCCATGCCCATCATCGAGCAGATCAACAGAGTGCTCTTTGAGGGGAAGGATCCCAAAGAAGCCGTATCGGAACTGATGCTGCGTGATAAGAAAGCGGAAGTATCCAATACCGTTTGGCAATAAAAAAAGATCTCCGTTCATAGAACGGAGATCTTTTTTAACGTTTATATGTCCAGTCCTGCCATGATTTCAGCCGTCACTTTTGGCTTGTTCATGGAGTAGATGTGGATGTGGGAGATGCCGTTGCTGAGCAGGTCATTGATCTGGCGGATGGCGTAATCGATACCGGCCTTCCGCATATCATCGGCATTGTCGCCGTATTTTGCAATGAGATCCGCAAAAGCCTTAGGAATACTGGAACCGGAGAGGGTAACGGTGGTGCCGATCTGTTTCGGTGTGGTGATGGGCATGATGCCGGCACTGATGGGAACGGTGATGCCTTTGTTCTCGGCTCTGGTCTTGAAATCGTAGAAGTAATCGTTATCAAAGAAGAGCTGGGAGATGAAGTACTCGGCGCCCAGATCCTGTTTTGCTTTCAGATAACGCAGATCCGTCTCAAAGCTGAAAGCGTCAAAATGCTTCTCTGGATAGCAGGCACCGGCGATATGAAGCTCCTGATCCTCCTTCAGAAAGGTAATGAGGTCGGATGCGTGCTCAAACTCTCTGGCATGAAAGGCCTCATCCGTCATGTCTTTGGGGCGGTCTCCGCGAAGCGCCAGTATATGGGTGACACCCGCATTTTTCAGGGAGGAGATAACGGAAGAGACGGACTCCTTCGTGCTGCCAACACAGGTTACATGGGCAATGGAAGGAATCTGCAGCGTATTTTCAATATATCCGGCGATCTCCACGGTCTTGCCCGCTCTGGATCCGCCGGCACCGTAGGTGACACTGATAAAATCCGGATTAAGCTTTCCCAGTTCGTCCAGCACGGAAAAGGCAGAAGCGAAATCGTCGTCTTTTTTCGGTGGAAAGACTTCGAAGCTGATGGTTTTCTCTTTGGTAAAAATGCTGTTTGCGGTGACATTTGCCATGGGGAAATTCACCATCCTTTCGATTGATTTTGTTTGCTTTATAGAGTATCATAACCTTGTGTGTTTATCAATTTTTTATGAATGAAATGCAATGATTTTTCATTGACCGAGTTGGAAAGCGAGCGGAAAATGGCGAACGAATTTCAAGGAACCAAAGATTATGTGGCGAGCAACGAACTGCTGGACAGCGTGAACATTGCCATGGCGCTTGAGAAGCCCCTTCTGATCAAGGGTGAGCCCGGTACCGGTAAGACTCAGCTGGCTCAGGCGGTTGCAGACAATCTTGGCATGCGCCTCATCGTCTGGAACATCAAGTCCACCACCAAGGCTCAGGATGGTCTCTATATCTACGATACCATCCAGAGACTCTATGACGGCCAGTTCGGCGAGAGCGGCGTGGACGATATCGCAAAATACATCAAGTTGGGCAAGTTGGGAGAAGCCTTCGACAGCGAGGAACAGGTGGTGCTACTGATCGACGAGATCGACAAGGCTGACCTGGAGTTCCCCAACGACCTGCTGTGGGAGCTGGACCGGATGGAGTTCTACATCGGCGAGACCCATCGCACCGTAAAGGCAAAGCATCGCCCCATCGTGATCATCACCTCCAATGCGGAGAAGGAGCTTCCCGATGCCTTCCTTCGCCGTTGCATTTTCCATTATATCGACTTCCCGGGACCGGAGCTCATGGAAGAGATCGTGAGAGTCCATTATCCCGATGTGGAAGCGAACCTTCTGAAAGAAGCCATGGATGTGTTCTATGCCATCCGTGAGATCCGGGACATCCGGAAAAAGCCCAGCACTTCCGAACTCATTGACTGGGTAAATGCCCTGCAGATCGGGGGCATCAGCGCAGACCGTATCCGCGCCGAGCTTCCTTTCGTAGGGGTTGTGATCAAGAAGGACGAAGACCTGGAGATTATCAGACACGGCGGAATCCACTGATGTTTATCAAATTCTTTGATTCTTTAAAGAAAAACGGCGTAAATGTCAGTCTGGGCGAGTGGCTGGACCTGCAGAAAGCTCTGGACAGCGGCCTCTGCGGCGGATCCCTCACCCGGTTCTATTATGTTGCCCGCATGATCCTGATCAAATCCGAAACGGATTATGATAAGTACGACGCTGCCTTTGAAGAGACCTTCAAAGCAGTTCAGCACGAGACTGAAGTGGGAGCGCAGATGCTCCGCTGGCTGGACAAATCCGATATGATGGAGCTGGCTCACGAAGAGGCCAGACACCATCTGAACCAGACCGAGGATATCATGATCGATAAAGAGGACGTGGAGGAGAAATTCCGGCAGCGTCTGAAGGATCAGGATTCCGAGCACAACGGCGGAAGTTTCTGGATAGGCACCATGGGAAAGACTTCCTTCGGAAATATGGGCGGTAATGTGGGTGGTGTCCGTGTTGGCGGCCAGACCGGTTACCAGTCCGCATTTTCTGTCATCGGTGTCAGAAAGTATCGTGACTTCCGGGACGACAGAGTCATGACGAACCGCCAGTTCCAGCTGGCATTCCGCAGACTCCGTCAGTTTTCTTCCAGACTGGACATTCCGGAATCGGAGCTGGACATCGACAGGACCGTAGATAAGACCTGCCAGAACGGCGGCTATCTGCAGATCCAGATGAGAAAGCCCAGGAAGAACTCAGTGAAGCTCCTGCTGCTCATGGACAGCGGCGGCACCATGATCCCTTATTCGGCACTGCTGAACGATCTGTTCCAGGCCGTAAACAAATCCAACCATTACAAGGACGTAAAATGCTATTATTTCCACAATTGCATTTACGACCATGTCTATAAGACCCCGGAATGCGAGAACGGCGACTGGGTGGAGACGGAATGGATGTTTCGGAACCTGGACAGTGATTATAAGGTGCTGATCATCGGTGACGCTGCCATGGCACCCGAGGAACTTTATTCCGACACCGGCAATTACCGCGGCTCCAACGGAGGATTAAGCGGTTACGAATGGTTGAAACTGGTAAAACGACATTATAAACGGGTGGTTTGGCTAAACCCCAAAATGGCTCCGGGACACGCACCCTGGAGAGAGGCGGAGACCGCAGTGAAGGAGATGTTCCCCATGTACAAACTGACGGTGGACGGCCTGAACAGAGCCATGACCCAGCTGATGGCACCCGGAAGATAACATGAATGTAAGGATGTAAGACTATGGCAATTAAGATCGCCGTATGGACTCGTGTACGATACCGTAACTGAGAACAAAACCCAAAACACGAGATCAATACGAAAGAAGGATAAAGAAATGCAGATTTTTGAAGAATTACAGGAGCGCGGACTCCTGGCTCAGCTCACCGATGCGGACCTGATCCGTGACATGATCAACAACGGAAAGGCAACCTTTTACATCGGTTTTGACTGTACCGCAGACAGCCTTACTGCAGGCCATTTCATGGCACTGACCCTCATGAAGAGACTGCAGATGGCAGGCAACAAGCCCATCGCCCTCATCGGCGGCGGTACCACCATGATCGGTGATCCCACAGGACGCACCGACATGAGAAAGATGCTCACCAGAGAAGACATTGATCACAATGCGGAATGCTTCAAGCGGCAGATGGAGCGTTTCATCGAGTTCGGCGAAGGCAAGGCCATGATGGTCAACAATGCCGACTGGCTGCTGGAGCTGAACTATGTTGACCTCTTAAGGGAAGTAGGCGCATGCTTCTCCGTTAACAACATGCTTCGGGCAGAGTGCTACAAGCAGCGTATGGAGAAGGGACTCAGCTTCCTGGAGTTCAACTACATGATCATGCAGTCCTACGACTTCTACTACATGTTCCAGAAGTACGGCTGTAATATGGAGTTCGGCGGAGACGATCAGTGGAGCAACATGCTGGGCGGTACCGAGCTGATCCGTAAGAAGCTGGGCAAGGATGCACACTGCATGACCATTACCCTGCTGACTGATTCCCAAGGCAAGAAGATGGGTAAGACCGCAGGAAATGCAGTCTGGCTTGATCCCAATAAGACCAGCCCCTTCGATTTCTACCAGTACTGGAGAAATGTGGGTGACGCTGACGTTCTGAAGTGCATCCGTATGCTGACCTTCCTTCCCATGGAGCAGATCCGTGAGATGAACAATTGGGAAGGATCCAAGCTGAACGAGGCTAAGGAGATCCTTGCTTACGAACTCACCAGCATGGTGCACGGTACTGAGGAAGCAGATAAGGCGAAAGCAGGTGCACAGGCACTCTTCGCAGGTGGTGCCGGCGAGGGAGATGTTCCCGTGTTCAACCTGAAAGAAGAAGACTTCAGAGACGGAGTCATCGATATCCTGCAGATCCTCACCGCCAGCGGACTGACCGCTTCCAGAAGTGAAGCCCGCAGAGCCGTTGAGCAGGGCGGCGTCACCGTAGAAAATGAGAAGGTGACGGATATCAAGACCAGCTACACCAAGGAAGATCTGAAGGACGGCATCCTGGTAAAGCGCGGTAAGAAGAGCTTTAAGAAGGTGGCTTTCTAAGCGGATCCTTCGGAAAGGAGATCCATGGCAGAAGAGATTACGACCAAACTGAAAGCATGCGTGCAGGCAGTGAAAGAGCAGGTGGATTTTGAGCCTCAGGTGGCTCTGATCCTGGGTTCCGGTCTCGGCGACTATGCCGATCAGATCGAAGTGGCTGCAGAGCTTTCTTATGACAAGATCCCCGGATTCCCTGTTTCCACCGTTCCCGGCCACAGTGGCAAATTCATCTTCGGCACTCTGGGAGGTGTGAAGCTGGTATGCATGAAAGGCCGTGTTCATTACTACGAAGGCTATTCCATGACGGATGTGGTGCTTCCCGTGCGTCTCATGAAGATGCTGGGAGCGAAGATCCTGTTCCTGACCAATGCGGCAGGCGGCCTGAATCCCGATTTTAAACCCGGAAGCCTGATGATGCTCCGGGATCACATTTCATTCTTTGTGCCCAATCCCCTCATCGGACCCAATCCCGAGGAGATCGGCACCCGCTTCCCCGACATGAGCGAGGTGTATTCCAAGCGCCTGTCAGCCATCATCGAACGGGAAGCAAAAGCATCGGATGTTCCGTTGTTCTCCGGTGTTTACGCTCAGCTCACGGGACCCAGCTATGAATCCCCCGCCGAGATCAAGGCACTTCGTTCCCTCGGCGTAGACGCAGTAGGTATGAGCACCGTGGTGGAAGCCATTGCTGCAAGACATGCCGGGCTGGAGATCTGCGGCATTTCCTGCATCAGCAATCTGGCTGCAGGATTGAGCGCAGGAGAGCTGAATCACAAGGAAGTCCAGGAAGCTGCCGATGAAGCGGCGCCTCGCTTTACCAGACTGCTGAACGCATCCATCAAGGCTTTCGGTGAGGAGGTACTTGCATGATCACGGATGATCAGAGAGCGGAACTTATCCGCAAGGCCCTTTCCATGCGGGAGTATTCCTATGTCCCCTATTCCCACTATGCTGTGGGCGCAGCGGTGCTGACGGAAGACGGCACTGTCTACGGAGGATGCAACATCGAGAATTCCTCCTACGGCGCCACCAATTGTGCGGAGCGCACCGCCATTTTCAAGGCTGTGAGTGAAGGACACCGGAAACTTTCCGCTGTGGCGGTCTGCGGAGCACCTGTAGGAGAGGATCCCAGCGATTACGCCTGGCCCTGCGGCATCTGCAGGCAGGTGATGTCGGAATTTGGCAGCGCCGATATGCCTGTCATCGTGGCCCTTTCCGAAGCAGATTATCAGGAATTCCCGCTTTCCGAACTTTTGGCCCACAGCTTTTCCGCAGATTCCATGAAGTCTGCCGAGAGCTGAAAAAAAGTGATGGAGGTATCGGTATGAATATCCGTTTTTACAATGCTCGCGTCTATACCATGGAGCCCGGAAGAGAGATCTTCCACGGCGAAGTCTGGATCAAGGACGACCGGATTGCTCAGGTGGCAGAGGATACCCTTCTGCAGAAGCTTTATGCCGAACACTTCCTGCCGAACCTCCATTGGGACCTGGAGATCGATTGCGGCAATGACCTTCTGATGCCGGGCCTGAAAAACGGTCATACCCATTCTCCCATGACCTTCCTGCGTTCTTTGGCGGATGACAAACCGCTGCAGGACTGGTTAAACGAGGATGTGTTCCCCAACGAAGAAAAGCTGACGCCGGATGATATTTATGATTTTGCCAGACTGGCCATTCTGGAATATCTTTCCGGCGGTACCACTTCCATCTTCGATATGTATATCAATCCGCCGGTGGTAGCCCAGGCCTGCATGGATTCAGGCTTCCGCTGCGTATTGACCAGTGGGCTCAACGACTTTACATCGTCCCAGGAACAGACCTTAAGGGAGTTTGAAACCTTAAATCATATCAACCCCCTCATTGGTTACCGCCTGGGATTCCATGCGGAATATACTACCTCAGCAGAAAAGCTGAAAGCGTTGGCAGAAGCTGCCAAAGCCATGAAGGCACCTGTTTTCACCCACCTTTCCGAGACGAAGAAAGAGGTGGAGCAGTGTATTGAGACCACCGGCATGTCCCCCGTGGCTTACCTGGACAGCATCGGTATGTTCGACTACGGCGGAGGCGGTTACCACTGCGTGCACGTGGACGAGGATGATATCCGAATCCTGAAGGAACGGGGCGTTTCCGTCATCACCAATCCGGCTTCCAACTGCAAGCTGGCCAGCGGCATTGCTCCCATCAAAGCGTTCCTGGATGCCGGCATCAATGTGGGCATTGGTACCGACGGCGCCGCCAGCAACAATTGTCTGGACATGTGGCGGGAAATCTACCTGACTGCCGTTCTGGCTAAGCTCAGGGAAGAGGACGCTGCCTGCATCCCCGCAGACCGGATCCTTTCCATGGCCGTTGCGGGAAATGCGAAGGCCATGGGCCTGGAATCCGCAGACTGTCTGAGCCAGGGCAAACTGGCAGACCTGATCCTGGTGGATCTGAAGGCGCCCAACATGCTGCCTGAACACCACATCCCCAAGAATCTGGTCTATTCCGGGAGCAGGGAGAATGTGCGCCTGACCATGATCGGCGGAAGGATCCTTTACAAGGACGGAGAGTATTTCATCGGAGAATCCGCAGACTCCATCATTCAAAAATGTGAAGTCAGAGCAAAGCGTATCTTCGCTTCGCTTTGATATAGCCGACGCCGGGCTTACGGGCGAATAAAAATCCGCAAGGAGGAGTTAAAAGATGTTAGAACAGTTTTTCCATTTGAAGGAAAACAAAACTGACGTCAAGACTGAGGTCATTGCCGGGTTAACCACCTTTATGGCTATGGCGTACATTCTTGCCGTCAACCCCTCGATTCTTTCCGCTTCCGGAATGAATCCCAACGCCGTGCTGATCGCCACCGCTTTGGCTTCCTTTATCGGAACCTTCCTGATGGCCTTCCTGGCAAATTATCCCTTTGCACTTGCTCCCGGACTGGGCCTGAATGCGTACTTCGCTTACACCGTTGTCCTGGGCATGGGCTACACCTGGCAGTTCGCTCTGTTTGCCGTTTTTGTTGAAGGTCTGGTCTTCATCGTTCTGTCCGTGACCAACATCAGAGAGGCCATCTTCAATGCCATCCCTCTTCAGCTGAAGAAGGGCGTTTCCGTAGGTATCGGTCTGTTCGTGGCCTTCATCGGACTGCAGAACGGCGGAATCGTTGTGAATTCCGACGCTACCCTGGTGACCCTGATCAGCTTCAAGTCCGATATGGCAAACACCGGCATCGCTGCACTGCTTGCACTCATCGGTGTGATGATCATCGCTGTTCTTTACACCAAGAGAGTGAAGGGTGCCATCCTCATCGGCATCGTTGCTACCTGGATCCTGGGCATCATCGCTCAGCTCACCGGCCTCTACACCGGCCCCAGCGTGCTTCCTTCCTGGACCGGCATCCAGATCGGTGCCATCGGAGAGACCTTCGGTGCATGCTTCAGCGCAGATGCTTTTGCAAATGTAAAGGTTCTGGACTTCATCGTGATCATGCTTTCCTTCCTGTTCGTTGACGTCTTTGATACTCTGGGCACCCTCATCGGATGTGCAGACAAGGCAAAGATGCTGGACAGCGAAGGCAAGCTTCCCCGCATCAAGCAGGCACTGCTGGCTGACGCCGTCGCTACCAGCGCAGGCGCTATCCTCGGTACCTCTACCACCACCACTTTCGTAGAGAGCTCCTCCGGCGTTTCCGAAGGCGGACGCACCGGTCTGGCATCCGTGGTCACCGGACTTCTGTTCCTGGTCTCCATCGTGCTGGCTCCTCTCTTCATTGCCATCCCTTCCTTCGCAACCGCACCCGCTCTGATCTTCGTGGGCTTCCTGATGGTTACCGCAGTGAAGGACATCAACTTTGAGGACGGTTGCGAAGCAATCCCCGCATTCCTGGCAATGCTGACCATGCCCATCCTGTACAGCATTTCCGACGGCATCGCTGTAGGCGTTATCTCTTACGTGATCCTGAACCTCTGCGCAGGCAAGGGCAAGAAGGTCGCTCCGTTGATGTACATTCTGGCAGTGCTCTTTGTTTTGAAGTATATTTTCCTTTAATTCATGAAAACTGTTTTATGTATAGTGATCCTGCTGGGACTCCTGACCGTAAGGTTTCAGGGGGCCCAGCGGGCCAAAAGAGATAAGTTGCGGCAGAGCCTCCTGGCATCCTTCGGCGAAGAAGGAAGCTCGGAGGTCTTTTCCGCGAAGAGAAAAAAATCCCTGGAGGACGCTCTGGGCAGACATACCCTGAAACAGCCTCTGGATGAGATCACCTGGAAAGACCTGGACATGGACCGGGTCTATGAGCGGATCAATACCTGCTGCTGTGCTGCAGGAGAGGAATACCTCTACTATGCGCTGCATGAGACCGGGTTTTCCGTAGCAGAACTGGAAGAGGAAGAGTTCCTTGCCACTGCCTTTGCAAAACGCCCCACAGAGCGCACGGAGCTGATGCTCCTTTTGAAAGATCTGGGATTCCCCGGGGAGTATTCTCTGGGCGATTATCTGGAGTACATTACGGGAGGAGAGAAGACATCCGCCGTTAAGGAGATCATCCCTCTGGTACTGTACCCTGTATTTCTCGTGATCTGTTTCTTTCAGGCGCCTTTGGGTGTTGGGCTGATGCTGGCCCTCATCGCATATCAGGTCTTCACCTATTTTTCCGGGAAGGCTAAGGTCCTGCCTTATCTGACGGGGCTTTCCTATCTGGTGCGACTGATCCGAAGCTGTAAGGAAATCTCGGATCTGTCCTTTACACAGATCTCTCCAGAGCAGGAGATCTTGAAAAACGGGTATGAAACCTTAAAATCCGCCGACGGTGCGGGGTCTTTTGTGCTGAAGAGCTCCGAAGGAGGGCAGATGCTGGGCTCCGGCTCCGGTCCTGTTGAGGTACTGATCTCGTATCTGAACCTCTTATTCCACCTGGATCTCATCGCCTATCGAAAGGTGATGATCCTGTTTTCCGGAAAAAAGGAACTGCTTCTGAACCTGCTGCACACCGTGGGAAGACTGGATGCGGGCGTTGCCGTTGCGGCATTTCGTGCTTCTCTTCGTAACGGCTGGTGCAAGCCCGAATTTTCGGATTCTGACCATCCGGAGATCCGCCTGGAGGGAGGATATCATTATCTGTTAAAGCATCCGGTAAGGGGAAGCATCACCACGAACAAAGGAATCCTCATCACCGGCTCCAATGCCAGCGGAAAGTCCACCTTCCTGCGGATGGTGGCTTTGAATGCAGTACTTGCTCAGACCATTCATACCGCCCTGGCAACCCGTTACGAAGCACCATTTTTCCGGATCTATTCCTCCATTGCCCTGACCGACGATCTGGCAGGGGGCGACAGCTACTTCATGGTGGAGATCAAGGCCATCAAGCGGATCCTGGATGCTTCGGAAAGCGAGGGGCGTCCCGTCCTTTGCTTTGTGGATGAAGTACTCCGGGGAACCAATACGGCGGAGCGCATCGCCGCTTCCACCGAGATCCTGCGGGAGATGGCACAGCGCCGGATCCTGGTATTTGCAGCCACCCATGATCGGGAACTGACGGAATACCTGAAGGATTCCATGGAGAATTACCACTTCGAGGAAAAGCTGGAAGGAAAGGATATTTCCTTCTCCTACGAGCTGCTTCCCGGCCCTGCCACCACCAAAAACGCCATATTGCTCCTGCGGCAGTGTGAGTTCCCGGAAAGCCTTGTTTTGCGAGCCGAAAAACTCTCCCAATCCCTTGAAGAAACTTAAGTTTTTTGGTATACTTATCTGCAGGATTTGGTTTTTCTGACTGCGTTATTTTGGAGGAATCAACATGGTTAATTTTGCTTTGTTCTTTAATACGTTCCTCAGTTATGTTTTGCTGATGGTGATCATCGTCATCGTCGGCACTGCCGGATTTGCGGTAGGCCGGATCACGGCAAAGAAGAAGGCGAGTAAGAACGCCATTGCCGCATCCTCAGCAGATGAGAAAGTATCTCAATAACGGTCAATTGCAACAGACAGCCCTTTCCATCGGCTGTCTGTTGTTCTGTGTTCTCCATTTCCCGGGAAAGTAGGAAGGTACTATGGCTGATTTTAACAAAAAAGCAAAACTGGTCCTGCTGTTACAGTATTTACAGAAGGACAGCGACGAAGATCACAGCCTGACCACGGCAGAGCTCTTAAAGCGCCTGTCGGATGAGGGGATCGTCTGCGACCGGAAGACCCTCTACTCCGATATGAACTGCCTGACGGATCTGGGCTATGACATTGCCAGAGAACCCACCAGAAACGGCGGCGGCTGGAAGCTGCTTTCCAGAGATTTTGAACTTCCGGAACTGAAGCTCCTGGTGGATGCGGTGCAGTCTTCCCGTTTTATTTCCGCTTCCAAATCGGCGGAACTGGCAAGGAAGCTCGGAAATCTCACCAGCCGGGAACAGGCCAAGAGCCTGAACAGAAGTGTCTTTGTGGGAAGCCGTGTGAAGAGCGAGAATGAAGAGATCCTCTACAACATCGACACCATCCACAGAGCCATCCGGGAGAACCGGCAGATCACCTTTACCTACTATGCCTGGAACCGGAAGAAGGAACTGGTGGTAAAGGGCCCCGAGACCAGGCAGTTAAGCCCCTGGTATCTGGCATGGCAGGATGAGAACTATTACCTCCTGGCCTACGATGCGGAAGCCGAGAAGATCAAGCATTTCCGCGTGGACAAGATGAAGCAGGTCCGTGAGACGGAGGAGAAACGTCTCGGTGCCTCTCAGATGGAGCGCCTGGATCTGGAGCGCTACGTGAACGAATCCTTCGGCATGTACCACGGAGAAGAGGATGTGCTGAGCATCGAATTTCCCGACTCTTTGCTGGGCGTTATCATCGACCGCTTCGGCAGGGATGTTCCCATCCATCCTTCCCGGGAGGGATTTTTCACCGCCAGATGCAAAGTCATCTTAAATGATCTGTTTTACGGGTATCTGGCAGGCCTAAGCAGTCAGGTACGGATCCTGCAGCCGGAGAAGGCTGCGGAAGGATACAGAGCATTTTTGGAAGAGCGTTTGCAGCATCTGAAGGAACAGTAATCAATCCAAAGGAGATCAGCAATGAATTACGATGAGCGCTATCAGCCGAAATTAACCACTTTTGTCATCAAGAAGGACGGCTCCAAAGAGGCCTTTGTGGTTCACAAGGTCATTGACGCCGTGGGAAAGAGTGCTTACCGCGCATTGACCGAATTTACGGAAGAAGAGAACGAGACCATCTGTCGTCTGGTGGTGGAGAAAGTGGACTCCCTGGGGCAGAAGGAAATTCCCATTTCCGAGATGCACAACATCGTGGAGAGCGTTCTGGATCAGGTAAAGCCCATCGTGGCAAAAAGCTACCGTGACTACCGGAACTACAAGCAGGATTTCGTCCGGATGCTGGATGACGTCTACAAGAAGAGTCAGTCCATCATGTACATCGGTGACAAGGAGAATTCCAACACCGACTCCGCCCTGGTATCCACCAAGCGCAGCCTGATCTTCAACCAGTTAAATAAGTCCCTGTATCAGAAATTTTTCATGACCACCGAAGAGATTCAGGCCTGTCGTGACGGATATATTTACGTCCATGACATGTCCTCCCGCCGGGATACCATGAACTGCTGTCTCTTTAACATCGAGGAGGTGCTGCGGGGCGGCTTCGAGATGGGCAATGTATGGTACAACGAGCCTAAGAGCCTGGATGTGGCTTTCGATGTCATGGGTGACATCATCCTTTCCGCAGCTGGCCAGCAGTACGGTGGCTTTACGGTACCCAGCGTGGAGCTGATCCTGGAGCCCTACGCTGAGAAATCCTACAAGAAGGCATACGAAAAATACGTCTCCCTGGGCGTGGAAGAAGAGCTGGCAAAGAAGACCGCTTTGGATGATGTGAAGCGTGAATTCGAACAGGGCTTCCAGGGCTGGGAATACAAATTCAATACCGTGGCATCCAGCCGTGGAGATTATCCCTTCATCACCGTAACCGCAGGCACCGGTACCGGATTTTTCGCTAAGATGGCAACCATGGCTCTGCTGGAAGTAAGAAAGATCGGTCAGGGAAAGAAGGGGCACAAAAAGCCCGTGCTTTTCCCCAAGATTGTGTTCCTCTATGACGAAAACCTTCACGGCCCCGGCGGAGAGCTGGAGGATGTGTTCAAGGCATCCGTGGAATGCTCCTCCAAGTCCATGTATCCCGACTACCTGTCCCTGACGGGAGAGGGCTATGTGCCGGAAATGTACAAAAAGTACGGCCGTATCATTTCTCCCATGGGCTGCAGAGCCTTCCTTTCTCCCTGGTATGAGAAGGGCGGCATGCATCCTGCGGACGAAAATGACAAGCCTGTCTTTATCGGCCGCTTCAACATCGGCGTTGTCTCCCTGCACCTGCCCATGATCCTGGCAAGGAGCCGCAAGGAAAACGTGGATTTCTACGAGATCCTTGACTACTACCTGGAGATGATCCGCAAGCTCCATCTGCGCACCTACGCTTACCTGGGCGAGATGAAGGCATCCACCAATCCCCTGGCGTACTGTCAGGGAGGATTCCTGGGAGGTCATCTGGAGCTTCATGAGAAGATCAAGCCTCTGCTGAATGCAGCAACCGCATCCTTCGGTATCACCGCTTTAAACGAGCTTCAGGAGCTCTACAACGGCAAGAGCCTGGTGGAGGACGGAGAGTTCGCCCTGGAGGTCATGAAGCACATCAATGAAAAGGTGGCGCAGTTCAAGGAGGAAGACGGCAGACTCTATGCCATCTACGGAACTCCCGCCGAAAACTTGTGCGGCCTGCAGGTAAAGCAGTTCCGGAACAAGTACGGCATCATCGAAGGTGTCTCCGACAGAGAGTATGTGTCCAATTCCTTCCACTGCCATGTTTCCGAGGACATTACACCCATCGAGAAGCAGGACCTGGAGAAGCGTTTCTGGGATTATTTCAACGGTGGCAAGATCCAGTACGTGAAGTACCCCATTGATTACAATCTGGAAGCCATCACCACTCTGATCCGCAGAGCCATGACCATGGGATTCTATGAAGGGGTGAACCTGAGCCTGTCCTACTGTGACGACTGCGGACACGAGGAGCTGTATATGGATGTGTGTCCCGTCTGCGGCAGTCGGAACCTGACGAAGATCGACCGGATGAACGGCTACCTGTCCTATTCCAGAGTGCACGGTGACACCAGATTAAACGAAGCAAAAATGGCTGAGATTGCCGAAAGGCGGTCCATGTAAAATATGAGATATCATGACATAACGAAGGATGACATGAAAAACGGAGACGGGCTCCGGGTCGTCCTGTGGCTATCAGGCTGCGATCATGCCTGTCCTGGGTGCCAGAATCCCATCACCTGGGATCCGGAGGGAGGCCTTCCCTTTGATGAAGCTGCCCGGGAAGAGCTCTTTGCGGTTCTTTCCAGGGATTATATCTCCGGTATTACCTTAAGTGGCGGTGATCCTCTCTATCTGGGAAACCGGGAGGAATTGCTGATGCTCCTGCAGGAGGTGAAATCCCGTTTCCCGGACAAGACCATCTGGCTTTACACCGGCTATCTCTGGGAGGAGATTCGTGATCTGCCCCATATGAAATACATCGACGTCCTTGTGGATGGTCCCTTCCTGGAGCGCATGAAGGACAATCTCCTTTGCTGGAAGGGCAGTAAAAACCAGCGGGTTATCGATGTTCCCGCTTCCCTGTCCGCATATGAGGAAAAAGGAACTGACGCAGCCGTCACATTACACTGCCCCGACTACTATAAAGTATATGAGAAAGGAACCACGGCCCATGCAACGAGTTGCACGTTTTGAGAAAGTAAGCTTTGAGAAATTTGCCGAAGGCATGCAAGATCTGGGTAATTACTCCCAGGCAGAGCTCCAAAGGATTTACGATTCCATCATCCTTCCCACCAGAGCCACCACCGGCAGCGCAGGATATGATTTTCATACTCCCGTGCCCTTTACCCTGGAAAGCGGCCAGACCATCAAGTTTCCCACCGGGATCCGGGCTTGGATGCAGCCTGACTGGGCACTTTTCATGTTTCCCAGAAGCGGCCTGGGCTTTAAGTACCGCCTGCAGCTGAACAACACCGTCGGCATCATCGACAGCGACTACTATTACAGCGACAACGAAGGTCAGATCTTCGTAAAGCTCACCAACGACTCCAATGAAGGCAAGATCCTGGTTGCCGGAGAAGGGGATGCGGTACTGCAGGGCGTGTTCCTGCCTTACGGTATCACGGAAGACGATGATGTAAGCACCTCGAGAAACGGAGGCTTTGGCTCTACGGGCTGATAGGTTTTATGAGACAGGAAGATCTGAAAGAAACACAAGTTCAAAAAGAATATATCGCGAAGGCTGCGCAGCTCCTTTCTGCGAAAGAGGCGGAAGCAGGGCGCAAGTTACGCGCCTGTGTGGTGACCTTCGGCTGCCAGATGAATGCCAGAGACTCTGAAAAGCTCATCGGCATTTTAGAGCAGGTCGGTTACGAGATCACCGAGGACGAGAACTCAGATTTCGTCCTTTACAATACCTGCACCGTCCGGGAAAATGCCAACCTGAAGGTTTACGGCAGACTGGGCGTACTGAATGGCTATAAAAAGAAAAATCCGGGAATGAAGATCGCCCTTTGCGGATGCATGATGCAGGAACCCCAGGTGGTGGAAAAGCTCCGCACCAGCTACCGTTTTGTGGATCTGATCTTCGGTACCCACAACCTGTACAAATTCCCGGAACTGCTGGTATCCGTTCTGTCCCAGGATGGCAACATCATCGACATCTGGGAGAAAACGGACAGAATCGTGGAGGATCTCCCGGTCAAGCGGAAATACTCCTACAAGTCCGGACTGAACATCATGTTCGGCTGTGACAATTTCTGCACCTACTGTATCGTTCCATACGTCCGTGGCAGAGAGCGCAGCAGAGAGCCGGAGGATATTCTGGCAGAGGCACGGTGCCTGGCACAGGATGGCTGCAAGGAGCTGATGCTCCTGGGACAGAATGTGAATTCCTACGGCAAGAACCTGAAAAACGCCCCTTCCTTTGCTCAGCTCCTGGAAATGGTCTGTGAAGTGGAAGGCATCGAAAGAGTCCGTTTTATGACCTCCCATCCAAAGGATCTGTCGGATGAGCTAATCGCAGTCATGAAGCGCAATCCCAAGATCTGCAGGCATCTTCATCTGCCGTTGCAGTCAGGATCCACGGAAATACTGCGACGCATGAACAGGAGATATACCAAGGAACAGTACCTGGAGCTGGCGTTAAAAATCCGTAAGGAAATCCCGGATCTGGCCATCACCACCGACATCATTGTCGGCTTTCCCGGAGAGACTGAGGCTGATATTGAAGATACCCTGGATGTGATCCGGCAGGTACGCTTCGACAACGCCTTCACCTTCATCTACTCCAAACGCTCCGGCACTCCGGCGGCAGGTTATGACGATCAGGTGTCCGAAGAATTTGTTTCCAAACAGTTTGACAGAGTATTGAAACTGGTACAGGAAACGGCCAGAGAACAGGCTGCAAAATACGAAGGGATGACCATGGACGCCCTTATTGAGGAAGTGAACGAGTCGGATCCTTCCCTGGTGACCGGCAGACTTTCCAATAACTGTCTGGTGCATCTTCCGGGAGATGCTTCCCTCATCGGAGAGATCATTCCCGTATACTTACGGGAATGCAAAGGATTTTATTATCTAGGAGAACGTAAGTAATGCCCGAACTATCCGAAGTCACGCCCATGATGCAGAATTACCTGGAGACAAAGAAGCAGTACAGTGACTGCATCCTGTTCTATCGTCTGGGCGATTTTTACGAGATGTTCTTTGAAGATGCCGTACTGGTATCCAAAGAGCTGGAACTGACTCTGACAGGTAAATCCTGCGGAATGGAAGAGCGCGCCCCCATGTGCGGCGTGCCTTTTCATGCTGCGGACAATTATATCGCAAGGCTTGTGGCCAAGGGCTACAAAGTCGCCATCTGTGAGCAGGTGGAGGATCCTAAGCTGGCAAAGGGCCTGGTAAAACGGGAAGTCATCCGCGTGGTGACCCCCGGAACCAACATGAACATGACGGCCCTGGAAGCAAACAAGAACAATTTCCTGTTCTGCATTTTCTATGACAGCACTCGCATCGGCCTCTCCATCGCTGACATCACCACCGGTGATTTCTATGTGACGGAGCCTGAGGATCTGCATAAGCTCCGTGATGAGATCATGAAGTTTGAGCCTCGTGAGATCATCTGCAACGATGCCTATCTCATGAGCGGCGAACAGATCGATGTGCTGCGGGAGAATCTCCACGCCCCCATCGACAGCCTGGATAACCGCTTCTTTGAAGAGAGCAGGTGCATAAAGCTCATCTGCGAGCATTTCAAGGCAAGTTCCCTCATCGGTCTGGGACTGGAGGACTTTCCTTCCGGAGCGCTGAGTGCCGGCGCACTGCTGGGGTATCTGCAGGAGACCCAGATGAACGACCTGCAGAACATTACCAGGATCATTCCTTACCTGGCAAGTTCCTATATGCTGCTGGACTCCGCTTCCAGACGGAATCTGGAACTGACGGAGACTCTCCGGGATAAGCAAAAGCGCGGCTCCTTACTGTGGGTGCTGGACAAGACCCGTACCGCCATGGGAGGCAGACTCCTGCGTACCTCTCTGGAGCAGCCCCTCATCGATAAGGGCATGATCCTGAAGCGGCTGGATGCCATCGAAGAGCTCTGCGGCTCCGCCATCAGCAGAGATGAGATCCGGGAATATCTAAATCCCGTGTATGACCTGGAGCGCCTCATTACCAGGATCACCTACAAAACCGCCAATCCCAGAGACCTTTTGGCATTTAAGAGTTCCGTGTCCATGCTCCCCGCCATTTTGACGGTGCTGCAGGAGTTCAAATGCGAAGAACTGACGGAAATCCGGGAGGGCATCGATCCCATGACGGATCTGTGCGGTCTCATTGAATCCGCCATTGCGGACGAACCGCCCCTTTCCGTCCGTGACGGTGACATCATCCGGGACGGCTTTAACGAGGAAGTGGACAGACTCCGTCACGCAAAGCACGACGGTAAGACCTGGCTGATGGAGCTGGAGACTGCCGAGCGAGAGCGCACAGGCATCAAGACCCTGCATATCAAATATCACAAGGCATTCGGCTACTATTACGAGGTCAGCCATTCCTACACAGAGCTGGTGCCGGAAGATTACATTCGCAGACAGACCCTGGCAAATGCAGAGCGTTTTACCAATGCGAAGCTGAAGGAACTGGAGGATACCATCCTCAATGCGGAAGACAAGCTGGTAAACCTGGAGTATTCCCTGTTCTGCGATGTCCGGGATGCGGTGGGGGCAGAGCTCCTACGGATCCAGAAGACAGCAAAGGAGATTGCAAAACTGGATGTCTATGCAGCTTTAAGTCTCGTGAGCGAACGGAACCATTATGTCCGTCCCTCCATCAATGACAAAGGTGTCATTAAGATCTCCGAAGGACGTCACCCCGTAGTGGAGCAGATGCTGGAGAATGATCTTTTTATTCCCAACGACACTCTGCTGGATCAGTCCAAAAACTGCGTCAACATCATCACCGGTCCCAACATGGCAGGTAAATCCACCTACATGCGGCAGGTTGCACTCATCGTCCTCATGGCACAGGTAGGCTGCTTCGTTCCCGCAAGAGAAGCGGATCTGTGTGTGGTGGATCGCATCTTTACCAGAGTGGGCGCTTCCGACGATCTGGCCAGCGGCCAGTCCACCTTCATGGTGGAGATGAACGAAGTGTCCAACATCCTGCGCAATGCAACGCCAAAGAGCCTTCTGATCCTGGATGAGATCGGTCGCGGTACCTCTACCTTCGACGGTCTGTCCATCGCCTGGGCCGTGGTAGAGCATGTCAGCAACCGTAAGATCCTGGGTGCAAAAACACTCTTTGCCACCCACTATCACGAACTGACGGAACTGGAAGGCAAGATCGACAATGTCAACAATTACTGCGTGGCAGTGAAAGAGTCGGGGGACGGCATCGTCTTCCTGCGGAAGATCGTCAAGGGCGGCGCAGACCGCAGCTACGGTATCCAGGTGGCAAGACTGGCAGGACTGCCTGATATGGTCATCGACAGAGCCCTGGAGATTGCAGAGCAGCTTTCGGACAACGACATCACTGAACGGATCCAGTCCATCACTGTAGGAGACGGCAATGCCGCACCACACAAGAAGGTAAAGGCACTGGATGAAGTGGATCTGGGGCAGATGAGCTTCTTTGATACCGTCAGTGACGAAGATGTTATTCAGGAGCTGATGGATGTGGAGATCACCACCCTGACACCGCTGGATGCCATGAACGTGCTCTACAGACTGCAGAGCAAGCTGAAGAACCGTTTTAAGCTGTAATCGAAGTATCTGTTTTCATTTGAGGTTTGATCATGATCCGTGTATTGGATGAAGCAACCATAGACAAAATCGCTGCCGGCGAGGTGGTAGAGCGCCCTGCCAGCGTGGTAAAGGAGCTGGTAGAGAACGCGGTGGATGCAGGCGCCAAAGCCATTACGGTGGAGTGCCGCGACGGCGGCATCGAGTGGATCCGCATTACCGACGACGGCTGTGGCATCCCTTCAGGCGAAGTCCGCACCGCTTTTCTGCGCCATGCCACCAGCAAGATCAAGGATGCAACAGACTTAAGCGCGCTCCTGTCCCTGGGTTTCCGAGGTGAAGCACTTTCCAGCATCTGCGCCGTCAGCAGAGTGGAGATCATCACCAAAACACCGGATGCCCTCATCGGTACCCGTATGGAGATCGAAGGCGGAAAGGAAACAAGTTTTTCCGAAGTGGGTGCTCCGAACGGCACCACCATTCTGGTGCGGAACCTGTTCTACAACACCCCCGCCAGAAGAAAATTCCTGAAGACTCCCAACACCGAAGGCAGTGCCATTACCGATGTGATGGAGCGCATCGCTCTGTCCCATCCGGAGATTGCGTTTCAGGTGACGGTGAACGGCAAATCCCGTTTTCACACCTCCGGAAATGCACAGCTCAAAGACGCCATCTACCAGATCTACGGCAGAGAGATCGCATTTTCCCTGGTGCCCTTTAACGCTTCCAAAAACGGCATCAGTGTCAGAGGCTTCCTGGGAAAGCCGGAACTGGTGCGTTCCAACCGGAACTTTGAGATCTATTACATCAACGGAAGATACGTTGTCAGCGATCTCATCGCAAAATCCATCGAAGAAGGCTATCGGGAGTATCTGATGTTGCACCGCTTCCCGGTATGCTTCCTGCTCTTTACCATCGATCCTCATGCAGTGGATGTGAACGTCCATCCCACCAAGCAGGAGGTGAGAATTCAGGATTCCAATCTGTTCTACGCCACCGTTTCAGAAGCCATCAGAGCTGTGCTGAAGGCGCAGGAGATGCTTCCCGGACATGTGCTGGAAAGCAAGGCGGAACAGAAGGAGCGGGAGAAGGAATCCATCTCCGAGGTCCGTTCCGGGAAAAATCCCGAGCCCTTTGAGCTGGAGCGCAGAGGGGTCGCGGTTCGGGAGGAGAGTACCTATGGGACAACACCTTCCAATGCAGGCACACCAAAGAGTCCCATTTCTGCTCCCACGACAGAACGTGCGATTGCAGCAGTTTCTCCATCCATAGATGTTCAGAAAACTGAGCAGGTGACAGTAGAAGATTTCTTCACGGAAACCACTGCGGAGAAGGCCCCCTTCGAGCCTGCGCCGCCTGCCAAGGATCTCTTTGCTCCGGATGAGCGGATCCCTGCCAAAAACGGCATTTCCTTTACGGAGATCGGGGGGCAGCGGCAGCCTGCCTCCCCGGAGACCGAGGTGCAAAATCAAACTGCCTTCCCCGAAATCGGTGAGTCAGGGCAGCAACAGCACCTCTTTGCGGATAAGATCCTCACGAAAGAGCACCGGAAGGATTTCCGTATCATCGGCCAGCTGTTTGAAACCTATTGGCTCATTCAGTACGAGCGTAAGCTCATGATCATCGATCAGCACGCCGCTCATGAAAAGGTAAATTACGAGAGGATGGTAAAGGCCTATCGGGAGAAGGCAGTCTGTTCCCAGAACCTTCTGCCTCCCGTTATCGTCACCCTTTCCTCCTCTGAAGAGGATCTGTATCTGAAGCACGCAGACGCCTTTGCAGCCATCGGTTTCGAGATCGAGCATATGGGTGGCAGTGAATACGCTCTCCGGGCGGTGCCCACAGACCTCTACGGTCAGTCCGAAGGTTCCTTGTTCCTGCGGATCCTGGAGGAACTTTCCGACGGAAATGCCAGAGGGAGCTACAAGGTCATCGAGGAAAAGATCGCAGGCATGGCATGCAAAGCTTCGGTGAAGGGCGGCGATAAGCTCACCCTTCCGGAGGCGGAGCGCCTCATCGACGAGCTGCTGACCCTGGAGAATCCCTACAACTGCCCCCACGGCCGTCCCACCATCATCGTGATGACGGAGACGGAACTGGAAAAGAAATTCAAGAGGATCGTAGAAGATTGAGAAGCGAAGAAAAAGAACCCTTACTCATTATCTCGGGTCCCACGGCGGTAGGTAAAACCGAACTTTCCATCCGCATTGCGAAAGAGCTGGAGGGTGAGATCATCTCCGCGGATTCCGTTCAGGTCTACCGTGGTATGGATATCGGCTCTGCCAAGATCCGTCCCGAGGAAATGCAGGGGGTACCTCATCATTTGATCGACTGCCTGGATCCGAAAGAGGAATTCCATGTGCAGGCCTTTCAGCGCATGGTAAAAGAAGCCATCAAAGATATCCGAAGCAAAGGAAAACTTCCCATCCTGGTAGGCGGCACCGGGTTTTACATTCAGGCAGTGGTAAAGGATGTGGACTTTACCGACATGCCGGACGATCCGGACTATCAGGCTTCCCTCCGGGCTCTGGCGGAACGGGAAGGCAAGGAAGTACTGCATAATCTTCTGAAAGAAGCCGATCCCGAAAGTGCGGAAGCCATCCCCGCAGGCAATGAAAAACGGGTGATCCGTGCTCTGGAATACTTTCATCTCACGGGAGAAAAGTTCTCCATCCACAACGAGCGGGAAAGGGTTAAAGAAAATGCCTACAACACCGCCTATTTTGTCCTGACGGATGATCGGGAAGTGATGTACGACCGTATCAACAGGCGTGTGGATCTCATGATGGAGGCAGGTCTTTTAGCGGAAGTACGAGGGCTTTACGAGCATGGCGTTTCGGCAGATGCCACCTCCATGCAGGCCCTGGGCTACAAAGAACTTTACGACTATCTGGAAGGGCGCTTACCCCTGGAAGAAGCGGTGGAGCTCATCAAGCAACGCACCAGACATTTTGCGAAACGGCAGCTTACCTGGTTCCGGCGGGAGAGAGATGTGATCTGGATCGACAAACGGGAGTTTGGTCACGATAATGACAGAATTGTCGCATTTATGAAGGAGAAGGCTCGTGAACTGGGTCTGATCCAAACACAATCTTAAGTTAGAAAGAAAGCAGGAGACATATTTTGGACGCATTACAATCCATGTACGAAAGCCTGGGCATCAGCTCCAGGGTATTTGAAGTCAGTGAGGAGATCTGTAAAAATCTGGAGGAACGCTTCCGGCGCATCGACGAAACGGCACAGTTCAATCAGTTAAAGGTTTTGAAAGCCATGCAGGACAACCAGGTGGGAGAGGCATGCCTCCTGGGAACCACCGGCTACGGCTACAGCGATCTGGGAAGAGAGACCCTGGAAAAGGTCTATGCCCAGATCTTCCATACAGAGGACGCCCTGGTGCGTCCCCAGATCACTTGCGGAACCCATGCCCTGGCACTGGCACTCATGAGCAATCTGCGGCCCGGTGACGAGCTCTTAAGCGTCTCCGGCAAGCCCTACGACACTCTGGAGGAAGTCATCGGCATCCGCCCCTCCAAAGGCTCCCTGGCAGAATATGGCATCACCTATCGTCAGGCGGATCTGAAAGCTGACGGTACCTTTGACTTTGACGCAATCCGCGCAGCCATCCGTCCCGAGACAAAGATGATCACCCTGCAGCGGTCCAAGGGTTACCAGACCAGACCTTCCTTCCATGTTTCCGAGATTGGAGATGTGATCGCCTTCTGTAAGCAGATCAAGCCTGAAGTCATCATCATGGTGGACAATTGCTACGGCGAGTTTACGGATGTGATCGAGCCCGGCGATGTGGGCGCAGATCTCGTAGTTGGCTCCCTCATCAAAAATCCCGGCGGAGGTCTGGCTCCCATCGGCGGATACCTGGCAGGCACGAAGGAATGCGTGGAAAATGCGGCTTACCGACTCACTTCCCCCGGCCTGGGAAAAGAGGTGGGTGCTACGTTAGGTACCCTTCCTGCGCTGTACCAGGGACTGTTTCTGTCCCCTACCGTCACCGCAAGCGCACTGAAGAGTGCCATTTTTGCGGCTCATCTCTATGAACGCTTCGGATATTCATGTTACCCTTCCGCGGATACTCCCAGAGCGGATATCATCCAGTCCATTACCTTAGGCAGTGCGGATGCCCTCATCGCCTTTTGCAAGGGCATTCAGTCCGCGGCACCCGTGGATTCCTTTGTGGCACCGGAGCCCTGGGACATGCCGGGATATGACAGTCAGGTCATAATGGCGGCAGGCGCCTTCGTATCCGGCTCCTCCATCGAACTGTCCGCAGACGGCCCCTTAAAGGAGCCCTATAATGTCTATTTCCAGGGCGGACTTACCTGGCCTCACGGGAAATTCGGCATTTTGAAATCATTTCAATCAATGGTGGATAGCGACCTGATTTTATGGTAAAATACCTTTTGTTTAAGGCTTCCTTCGGGCAGGAAGCCGGGGAGGATATCTCTTGAAAAAAGCTGATTGGCTACTGATCGTTTTGGTACTCATCGGATACATTTTCGGCAATCTGATCGGGGGACTGTTTCCCGGAACCTTTCTGGATTTCGGCGGCGTCTTCGGTCTCACCAGTCCCGTGGAGCTGAACCTGGGACTGATCCAGCTGACCTTCGGACTTACCTTTAACATCACCATTGCCGGTGTTTTCGGAATGATCCTCGCCTTTGTGATCTATCGTTTCATTCGTTAACCAAGGTTTCTTTTGCCCCGGAGAAGGGGAAGGAGACCAATGCAAAATCAAACAGATCTGTCGCAACTGCCTTACGAACGCTTTCTGACCTGCGGGCCCGGTGCTCTGACGGACAGCGAACTCCTGGCGGTGATCCTGCGGACCGGTACCCAGGGGATGAATGCCACCGAACTGGCACAGCACATCCTGCACCTGGGGAAGACGCCTCACCAGGGGCTTTTAAGCCTCTACGAGATTCCTATGGAGGACCTGCAGTCCGTAAAAGGCATCGGAGAAGTAAAGGCGGTGAAGCTCAAATGCATTGCTGAGCTTTCCATGCGACTGTCCATGGCCAGGGCCGAGGAATCGGTGCGGTGCAATGATTCCGCCTCCGTAGCGGCCTATTTCATGGAGCAAATGCGACACCTGGATGTGGAAGTGGTGATGCTGGCCTGTTTTGATGCGAAGATGAATCTCATCGCATCACGAAAGCTCAGCGAAGGAAGCGTCAATTTCTCCCTCATTTCCACGCGAACCGTTTATCTGGAAGCATTAAAGCGCCATGCGGTAAATATCATTTTGCTTCACAATCACCCCAGCGGTGATCCCACCCCCAGCAGAGCGGATCTAAGCTTTACACAGAAGGTGGTCCGGGCCGGAAAGGATCTGGACATCCCGCTGCAGGATCATATCATCATCGGTGACGGCGTATTTTTCAGCTTCCACGAGCACAGATTATTGGAAGGAGACCGGGACTATATCCCGCAGAACCTATGAACTCGAACGCTTTCGGTATCGATCTCGGTACCAATCATATCAAAATCTATTCCCGTGCCACGGATTCCGTCTACGTGCAGAAGAACATGATCGCCATCAAGGAACCCGGCGAGCTTTTTGCCTACGGTGATTCCGCCTTCGACATGTACGAGAAGACCCCCTACAACATTCGGATTTCCTATCCCTTAAGCTGCGGCGTCATTTCCGACCTGGGGAATATGGAGACCGTGATCCGTTATATGATCTCTGATCTGCAGGGCGGTAATCTGAAGTCTGCGGACTTCCTCATCGCAGTTCCCTGCGATGTGACGGATGTGGAGAAGCGTGCATTTTATGACCTGCTGAAGGAAGCAGGCGTAAAGGCACACAAGATCCTGGCAGTGGACAAGGCCGTAGCCGACGGTATCGGCATGGGCATTGATGTCACCACTTCTCAGGGTACTTTTGTAGTAAACGTGGGCTTTGAAACTACAGAGATTTCCATTCTGTCCCTGGGCGGCATCGTCTTGAGCAGAATGATCAAAGTTGGTGGCCAGAAATTCGATGAAGCCATCCGAAATGCGGTACGAAGCGAGTATGGCCTCCTCATCGGCGGCAAGACCTCCGAGTCCGTGAAGAACTCCCTCTTTGATCTGGAGCTGGACGGAAGAGGCGCAGTGGTATTCGGAAGAGACATCGTTACCGGCCTTCCCGTGGAGCGGGAGATTCCCACGAAACTTATTGTGGAGTCCATGGGCGTTCATTTCCGCAACATCATCGATAACATCAAACTGATCCTGGAGAAGGCTCCCCCGGAGCTTTCCGCGGATATTTACCGCAACGGCATCTATCTCACCGGCGGTGCCAGCCAGGTCAGCCATCTGGTGGAGGATATTGCCAACGGAACCGGTCTGAAGGTCAATATCAGCAATGACCCCATTACCACCACGGTGGAAGGACTTTCCCGGATCATGCGGGAGAGCACCTTCAGTCGTATCCCTTATCCGGTAGAAGGAATGAGTAAATGAGTCCGATCGTAAAGCAAAAGGGGGAGAAATTTACCATACCGGGTAAATATCTCCTCCTTATTTTCACTTTAATATGCCTGGTCCTCATGATGATCACCTACGGAACCACAGTCTTTGACAAGGCCATGAGCGGCGCCGCGGGTGCTGTTGTTGTGCCATTTGAGAAGGGCGTGGCACGTATCGGTGAATGGCTGGGGAACAGGAAGGAGGAGTTCCGCACCGTAGAAGATCTCCTGGAGGAAAATGCCGAGCTGAAGGCCCAGGTGGACCAGCTGACGGAAGAGAACACCATCCTGAACCAGGAAAAATACGAGTTGAATCAGCTCCGCAGTCTGATGCAACTTTCCGATGAGTACGACTCCTACAACAAAGTTGGGGCCCGCGTCATTGCGGGAGATTCCGACAACTGGTTTACCAGTTTTATCATCGACAAGGGCAGCAACGACGGTCTGGATGTTGACATGAATGTCATTGCCGGCGGCGGACTGGTGGGGATCATCACCAAGGTAGAACCCAACTGGTCCCGGGTAAAATGCATTATATCCGACGGCTGCAATGTCAGCGGTCAGATCCTTTCCACCGGCGATACCCTCATCGTTTCCGGCGACCTGGAACTGATGGAGACGGGGCACATCCGTTTTTCCAGACTTTCCGAGACCGCTCAGGAAGCTTCCGTGGGCGATAAGATCGTCACGAGCCAGATCTCCGACAAATATCTGCCGGGGCTCCTCATCGGTTACGTGAACAGCATCGATTGGGACAACAACAATCTGACCAAATCCGGTGAGCTGACTCCGGTGGTGGATTTTCAACATTTGAGCGTGGTCCTCGTGATCACTGACAGGAAGCAGGAGATCGAAGAAAAATGAGCGTGGCGCGTAAGATCACCATCGGCATCAGCATCATAGTGTTTTTTCTGTTGCAGGTTTCCGTATTTTCCCACCTGCATCTGGGAGGCATCGTGCCCAATCTGATGATCCTGTTAGTCAGCGTCTACGGCTTTATCCACGGAGAGCGCTACGGTATCGTCATCGGATTTTTCTGCGGCCTCCTCATCGACCTTTTTTACGGTGATTTCATCGGCTTAAACGCTTTGATCTGTACCTTTCTGGGATATCTGAACGGTCAGTTCTACGGCATGTTCTTTGCGGAAGATATACGGCTTCCCCTCTGGCTGATCCTGGGAAGCGACATGACCTACGGAGTGACCGTTTATATCCTGCGTTTTCTGCTCCGCGGAAAACTGGATTTCTGGTATTACCTTTCCAGGGTCATCCTGCCGGAAATGCTCTATACCATCCTGGCGGGGATCCTGATCTACCCGCTGATCCTGCGGATCTACAAGGCCTTCGAAGAAGCCCGGGACAGGAGTGACATCGGCCGTGCTTGAAGAGATTAAAGAGCGACTCATAAATATATTTACCAGCAGACTCACCATCTTTTATATCGGGATGGTCTTTCTTGCGTGCATTCTGGTCCATCGCTGCTTTAACCTGCAGATTGTAAACGGTCAGACCTACCTGGACAATTTTGTCCTGGAGCAGGAGAAGACCCGCAGTCTGGATGCCACCAGAGGCAATATCTACGACCGTGACGGCAATCTCCTGGCCTATTCCCAGCTGGCCTATTCCGTGAAGATCGAGGATACCTTCGAAAGCGGTTCCTCCAAAAATCCCGCCTTGAATTCCATGATCGAGTCCCTGATCCGCATGATCGAGAAAAACGGGGACAGCATCAATATGGACTTGAAGATCTATATCGATGAGGACGGAGAATTTGCCTATTCCGTATCGGACGCTGCTCTGCGGCGTTTTCTTGCGGATGTCTACGATCATATCTATACCGATGAACTGACGGACGAGGAAGCGGCCTCCACCCCCATGGAGATCATGGAGTACCTGAGTCGCTATTCCGGCAACGGTTACCACTATGCGGTGGGAGAGTTCGAAGAACCGGGGAACAAAAAGAGCACCTGGCTGCCGGGAGAAGGCTATGACCGGGAAATGTGGCTGAAGATCATCAATGTGCGTTACGCCATGAGCCAGACCGCTTTCCGGAAATACATCGGTACCGTGGTGGCTTCCGATATCTCCGATGAGACCATGGCTGTGCTGATGGAAAATGCAGAGGAACTTCCCGGCGTTACCATCGTAGAGGATACCATCCGTAAGTATGAGGATTCTGTGTATTTTTCCCATGTTCTTGGCTATACCGGAAAAATCTCTTCGGATGAGATCATCACCTTAAACGAAGCAGCCGTTGCGGAAGGAAAGCCTGAGGACACCTACACCTCCAACGATGTGGTGGGTAAGCTGGGCATCGAAAGCTATATGGAGTCCACCCTGCAGGGAACCAAGGGATATGAGCGGGTTATGGTCAATACCACCGGTAAGGTGATCTCCGTTCTGGAGCGCCAGGAACCCACTGCGGGCAACGACGTATACCTGACCCTGGACAGAGGGCTTACCATCGCCGTTTACGAGATCCTGGAGCAGAAGCTGGCAGGCCTGATCTCCTCGAAGATCATTGATGCCAAGGAGGATGCTCCCGGGGCCGTCAGTTCCGAGATCAAGATTCCCATCTACGATGTGTATTTTGCCATGATCGACAATAATATCCTGGACTATCGCCACTTCGGTGCGGAAGACGCCAAAGTTCACGAGCGGGATGTGTACGAACGCTATTCCTCCTACAAGGAGAATGTCTACAAGACGCTGCTCACCGAGATCCGGGAGGTTCGGACACCCTACTGCGATCTGGAGGAAGAGTACAAGGTCTACGAAAGTAACATCATCACCCTTCTAACCAAAAACGGCATCATCATGACGGAGAAGGTGGATGTGAACGATCTCACCTACCAGGCCTGGACCATCGAAGAGACTATATCCCTGGGCGAGTACCTGGACTATTGCATCGCAATGAACTGGATCGACACAAGCAAGCTGAAGATGGAGGAAAAATATGCCACTTCCTCCGAGATCTTTGAAGCTCTCTGTGATGAGACCATGCGACTGGCAGATCGCACTTCCGACTATCAGAAGAAGATGTTCAAGTACATGCTGATGAACGATGTACTCACGGGGAAGGACATCTGTTTCCTGCTCTATGATCAGGACTCCATCGAGATCCCCGTCAGCGAGATCGAAGCGCTGGAAGCAGGCACCCTCACAGCCTTTCAGTTCATGATGAACCGCATCACCAACATTGATGTGACACCGGCGCAGCTGGCGCTGGATCCCTGTAATGCCTCCGTGGTCATCACTGATGTCCATACGGGGCAGGTCCTGGCCATGGTTTCCTACCCGGGCTATAACAACAATAAAATGGCCAATACCGTGGACGCAGATTATTTTGCCCAGCTGATCTCGGACAAATCCTCCCCCATGCTGAATTTCGCAACTCAGTACAAGGCGGCCCCCGGATCCACCTTTAAGATTGTTTCCGCCTCCGCGGGCCTCATGAATAATGTCATCGATCCGGATACGAAGATTGACTGTGTGTCCCTCTTTGAATCCATTACCCCTTCACCCCGTTGCTGGAGCAGATACGGCCACGGAGACGAGGTGCTGGTCACCGCCATCCGGGATTCCTGCAACTATTTCTTCTACGAAGTGGGCTTCCGGCTGGCCACCGCAAATGACGGCAGCTACAACGACTCCCTGGGTCTGAACAAGCTTTATGAGTACGCTGATCTCTACGGCCTTACGGAAAAGTCCGGCGTGGAGATCACCGAGTATTCCCCCGATGTATCGGACTCCGACGCAGTCCGTTCCGCCATCGGACAGGGTACCAACAGCTATACCACAACGCAGTTGGCCAGATATGCGGCCACAATCGCCAATTCCGGCACCTGCTACGATCTGACATTGCTGGATCACACCACGGATCCCGCAGGAAATATCCTGACCATCCGTGAACCGCAGGTTCACAGCACCGTAAACCTTCCGCAGGAGTACTGGGACATCATCCACAACGGTATGAGAATGGTGGTACAGAACAAGTCCTATTTCTCGGATCTGGCAGTAGAAGTAGCAGGCAAGACCGGTACCGCAGAGCAGATCCGTAACAGGCCGAACCACGCATTGTTTATCTGCTATGCACCTGCGGATACCCCTGAGATTGCCATGGCAACGAGAGTACCTTTCGGATACTCCTCGGACTATGCGGCACAGATCTCCAGGGATATCATTAAGTACTATTATGGGCTTGCAGACACCGACGAACTCATCACAGGTACTGCGGATACACCTGATGCCGGCGTCACCAATGAAATGTGATTTGGTGCGAAGCACCAAATCACATTTCACCAAAATATATCAAAGAAGGAAACCCTAATGTCCAAAACCAACATTACGATTAAGTCATACCCCAGCGGGCTGCGGATCATATTCGATCCGGAGGCAAGCTACGAAGATATCCTGGAAGCGGTAACGGAGAAGTTTACCGCGGGCCGTGAAGTGTTCGGCGACAGCAGTGTCGTTATTTCCCTGGTGGGAAGAACGCTGTCCGATATGCAGGAGCACGAGCTGGTGGCAAGGATCGAAGAGTGCTCCATGCTGCGGGTCATCTGCATCGTAGGAGAGGACGAGGAGACGGAAAAGCACTATCTCCACATCGTGGGGGACTATGAGAAGCGCATCGATCCCAGGGAAAAATGCAGGATCTACCACGGTGACGTCATGAATCACAGTGAACTGACCCTGGATGAAAATGTTGTGATCCTGGGGAACATCAATTCCGGCTCCAGCGTTCGTTCCAAGGGGAGCATACTGGTACTGGGAAGTCTCCTGGGAAGTGCCTATGCAGGCGGTGCAACCAATGAGTCCGCCTTCATTGCGGCACTGGAGTTTCAGCCCGAAACCGTGGAGATCGGCGGTGTACTGTATCAGGCACCCGACAAGTCCCGTTTCGGCCTGCGTCCCAAGAATCTCTGCAAAATGGCTTACGTGGAAAACGGCATGATCCTCACGGAGGAAATGTCCCGCACCACTATTGAAAAACTCTATGAACTTTAGAAATTATCGTTTAAAAGATTATGATTTTAAGCTGGTCCTTCTGGTGATCGCCCTGTCCGTCATCGGTGTCTATGCCGTGGGCAGCGCGGAAAGTTCCCTCCAAAACCGTCAGCTCATGGGCGTCATTGGCGGCGCCGTCGCCATGATCGTCATCAGTCTGGTGGATTATCACCTGATCCTGAAGCTGTACTGGATCATCTACGCGGGGAACATCGGACTGCTGGCTCTGGTGCTTTTGATGGGAGAGTCTTCCCACAATGCGCAGCGCTGGCTCACCATCGGCGGCATCAAGTTCCAGCCCTCCGAACTGGCTAAGATATTATTGATTTTATTCTTTGCGCAGTTTATTATGAAAAGAAGGGAGAAACTCAATACTTTCCCTGTAATTGCGGCCTGTGTCGCATTACTTCTGGTTCCGTTTCTCCTGATCCACGAGCAGCCGGATCTGTCCACCAGTATCATGGTAGCCTTGATCTTTTGTGTGATACTTTACGCCGGAGGCATCAGTCACAAGCTGATCTTCGGAGTGCTGGCGGTAGCGATCCCGGCGGTTGCCATTTTCATAGCACTCGCCTTACGGCCGGACAGTGATTTCCTCATCGATTATCAAAGGAACCGTGTCCTGGCATTCATTTATCCCGAACAATATGCAACGGACGAAGCATACCAACAGCTGAATTCCGTTACTGCCATTGCCTCCGGAATGCTGGAGGGAAAAGGCTATAAGAACAACGAGATCACTTCCCTGAAGAACGGCAATTTCCTTTCCGAGGATCAGACAGACTTCATCTTTGCCGTTATCGGAGAAGAGTTCGGCTTCCGTGGCACATTGCTTGTTATCATTTTGCTCTTTATGATCTCCCTGGAATGCATTTCCGTAGCCCGCAGAGCGCCGGATACGGGAGGCGCCATCATCGGTGCCGGTATCGGCGGACTCGTCGGATTTCAGGGATTTATCAATATTGGCGTTGCCACATTTTTATTACCGAACACGGGATTGCCTCTGCCTTTTGTCAGTTACGGTCTGACCTCCCTACTGAGCTGTTTTGCCGGCATCGGCTTTGTGCTCAATGTGAGACTCCAGGCCAAACGGGGAAATCTGACATCCATCGAGGACATCCTGTAGGCATATACAGAAGAGAAGGAAACGGGGAAAAAGGAGAGACCGGCAAAGGCTTCTCCCGACGGAGGAAAACGGATGAACATCGCTCTCATCGCACATGACGCAAAAAAGAAACTGATGCAGAACTTCTGTGTCGCTTACCGGGGAATTCTGTGCAAGCATGAGATCTACGCCACCGGCACCACAGGAAGACTGGTGGAGGAAGTGACGAACCTGACGGTACACAAATACCTGGCGGGTCACCTGGGAGGTGAACAGCAGATCGGAGCGCAGATCGAGCAAAACCAGATCGATCTGGTGATCTTTCTGCGGGATCCCCTTTCTCCCAAGTCTCACGAGCCCGATCCCAGCGGTGTCATGCGTCTTTGCGACATGCACAACATTCCGCTGGCCACCAACCTGGCCAGTGCCGAGCTTTTGATCAAGTCCCTTGACAGAGGAGATTTAGAGTGGCGTGAGATGTATAAATAAACTGATCACAATCCTGGTCTGCTGCAGTCTGTTCCTTTCCGGCTGCGGCAGTCTGTCATATTCCTCCCCCTACGAGATCCATTCGGATACCAGCAGCATGAACCTGCTTTCCACCCAGGGGGATAAAAAAGCCGACAGCTTTGCTTCCGGGCTCTGTGTCATCGATACCACAGATCTCCTGGGAGACGGCAGTCTGGATCTGACCACCTCTGAGGGAGCTGCTGTTTTCTCCCTTTCCACCGAGGAAGTTCTCTACGCAAAAAACGTCCATGAGCGTCTCTATCCCGCCAGCATCACCAAGATCATGACGGCCCTGGTAGCCATCGAAAACGGCTCCATGGATCAGACGTTGACCGCCACGGACAACATTAAAGTCACCGAGAACGGGGCGCAGCTTCTGGGCCTGCGGACCGGAGATTCCATGACCCTGTATCAGGCTCTTAGGATCCTGCTGCTGTATTCCGCCAACGATGTGGCAAATCTCATTGCGGAAAACATCGGTGGCTCCATCGACGGCTTCGTAGCCATGATGAACGACCGCGCCGTGGAACTTGGGGCCACCAATACCCATTTCATGAATCCTCACGGACTCACGGACGAAGAACACTACACCACCCCCTATGACCTTTATCTGATCTTTAATCAGTGCATCAAATACGAGGCATTCAACGAGATCATTTCCACCTTAAGCTATGAAACCACCTACCCCGACAAGAACGGCATCATGAACGAGGTAAAGGTCACCAACAGCAACGGATTTCTCAAGGGGAAATACAGTGCTCCCATGGGTGTTACCGTCATTGGTGGCAAAACAGGTACCACCAGCGCTGCAGGACACTGCCTCATCGTGTATGCCAAGGACGGCGGCGGAAGCCCCTATATTGCGGTAGTCCTGAAGTCCGAATCCACCGATTCACTCTACGATGATATGGCGGATGTGCTTGGGCTTATCGTGGGATCGTAGAGCCCCCTTGATACCGCGGAAATACGGGCCGAATTTAAGGTTGTTTTTCCCCGGTCTATCCCATATAATGGTTATAGACGGTCAACCAATCAATCGGGGGGTATGGCCGACCATAAATCACATATAAGGAGGACGGTCCGATGGTTCAGATGATTGTAGGTCAGAAGGGAAAAGGAAAAACGAAAGAGCTTCTGGATAAGGTGAACCGTGAGGTCTTAACCGCATCCGGAAACATTGTCTACCTGGACAAGAGTGCGAAGCACATGTACGAGCTGAACAATAAGGTTCGTATGATTGATGTTTCTCTCTTCCCCATCCAGAGCACGGATGCTTTCCTTGGATTCGTATCCGGCATCCTTTCTCAGGATCACGACTTGATGCAGATGTATTTCGACAGTTTTCTTAAGATCGCTTCCGTTGATAATTCCGCGCTGGTTGATACCGTTAACAAGCTCGATGCGCTGAGCAAGGCATTTAATGTGGACTTCATCCTGAGCGTCAGCCTGGATGCATCCGAGATCCCCGCAGCCATCGAGGATAAGATCATCATCGCGCTGTAGTTTGAAATTTCGGAAAGCCTCGGCACAGGCCGGGGCTTTTCCTTGTTTTGAATAAAAGGTTACTAAGTGACGCGTGTTCACGGCATAGTATTCGTGTTCGGACACGCTTCCGCTTACGGTTTTCCACGTAACGGATGCTAAGCTCGACAGACGACGAAAGTCGCTGTCTCGCTAAGCACCGACGGGAAAACATAGTCCTCACACGGATCTATGCCATTCACCCGCTGATTTGAAATATTTATTTCCAACAAAGGAAAAGCACCGGAGAAATTAATTGTAGTAGATGGACAGAGACAGACAGAATCCCGGTAGGGATACAGAAAGGGACAGTAGAAGAGACCTGGACAGGAATTCCACCAGGGGCAATGGCAGACCGCCCAGGCAGCCTCAGCCCGCTGAGACGGCGGAGCCCAAGGTTATCTCTTTCAATTTGCCCAAGATCAAAAAACTGAACATCATTTCCTACCTCCTGATCGGGATCCTGATTTACGTCATGATCGTGGTCTTTTTGTATTTCCATTCGGAGCCCATTGTCCGTTACGAAGTGGTGGAAGGTTCCCTTTCCGAGAATACCGCATTTACCGGCATCTGCCTGAGAGATGAGGAGACGGTTGTCTGCAATTCCAACGGCTACGTGAACTACCTTACCAGAGAGGGCCAGAGAGTGGCCGTAGGTGATGTGGTCTACACCGTGGATGAGACCGGTATGCTGCAGGAGTACCTGGAAGCGGCATCTCTCTCCGAGAACTCCCTGTCCAACCAGGAACTTTCCGATTTCCGAAACCAGATCGCCGTTTTTTCCCATAATTTCGATAAATCTCAATTTACCGAGACCTATGACTTTAAATACACCGTGAAAAACGCCGTACTGAAGCTGGCCAATACCAGTCTGTTAAACCAGCTTTCCAGTTCCTCCGGTACCGGCGCGGATATTTTCCGTTACGGTTATGCTCCCGATACCGGCATCGTCACCTATTGGACCGACGGCTACGAGGATCTTACGGCACAGACCCTTACCAAAGACGTTTTTGATCAGAAAAAATACGAGCGCACCCAGCTCATGTCCAATGAGATTCGTAATCAGGGAGATGTAGTCTACAAGATTTCCAAAGACGAGAACTGGTCTATCGCCATTCCCGTGGAAGAAGAGTTCGGCGAGCGCCTTCTGGACGAGGATTACGTGAAAGTCCGTTTTCTCAAGAATCTGGACGAATCCTGGGCTAAGGTCTCTTTGCAGCGAAATGATGACCAGACCTATGCCATCCTCACTCTCCACGATTCCATGCTGTCCTTTGCAACCGAGCGCTACCTGGATATCCAGGTACTGCTGGAGCAGAACAGCGGCCTTAAGATCCCCAATTCCGCCATCACTACGAAAGAGTTTTACCTCATCGACGATAACTACGTCTACCAGAACCTTCAGACCGGGGCTTACTACGTTAACCTCCAGTCCTACACGGAAGCAGGAGAGGTGACCAACGCCCCCAGAGTCGTATCTGTCTACAGCCACGACGAGAACGAATGCGTCTACTACGTGGACGATTCCTCTCTGCCCAAGGGCAGCGTCCTCTACTCCGAGGATAACCTGTCCCAGCTTTCCGTTACCCGTATCGGTACCCTGACCGGCGTCTACAACGTCAACAAGGGCTACGCCGACTTCAAGCAGATTACCGTCCTCTACCAGAACGATGAGTACGCCATCGTCAAGTCCAACACCGAGTACGGCCTCCGGGTCTACGACTTCATCGCCCTCGACGCCGAGTCCGTCGGTGATGACGATTTCATTAACTAAGTTTTCTTGCACTAATTCCCTCATTTTTGCTATAATTTTCAAAGGGTATATGTGTTTTTCAACGAGGGGTATGCACATGACAGATCATCTGTTTGAACAAATTGTAGACACATCGCAGGATTGCGTATTCTGGAAGGATCGAGAGCGCCGTTTCATCGGTGCTAATCGGTCTTTTCTCGATTTTTACGGCTTTACCTCCATCGATGATATCAAAGGCAAAACCGACGAGGACATGGGCTGGCACAGCGATCCGGAACCCTATAAGCAGGACGAGCTCCGCGTTCTGGCAGGCGAAAGCACCTACAAAGTCCTGGGCAGATGCATGAAAGGCGACGAAGAGCGTGATATCATCGCATCCAAGCGCCCCCTTTATGATGAAGACGGCAATATCATCGGCCTCGTGGGAAGTTTTTCCGATGTAACAGACGTTCTTCGCTATCAGAACAATGCCGCCGCAACACAACAGCTCTATTCCTGGGATTCCCTCAGAATCTACCCTTATTTCGATAAGATCCTGGACCATATCCCTTTAAGCGATATCCTCGACCCCTTAACCGGCGTGGTCAATCGCAGATATATCCTGGATCTCGTCCATAGACTCATCGCAGATAAGAAACCATTCTGCTTTTCCATCCTCGATCTGGATAATTTCAAAAACATCAACGACACCTACGGCCACCGCGTGGGAGATGAAGTCCTGATGGATATGACCGAGGCTCTTGTGCGCTACGTTGGGAAGGATGGCCTCATCGGAAGATTCGGCGGAGATGAGCTCCTGATGCTCTATTTCGGGGCTTCCGACCTTCCCGGGAGAAAAGAATTCCTGAAAACCCTCTACGACTCCAGAGAAGTGGTCAGAAGAACCCTGATTCTGGAGGACTGCAGGCCTTTCCTTACCGCCACCACCGGTTGTGCTGCTTATCCCGAGGATGCCACCACCTTTGACGAGCTCTTCGGCCTCATAGATAAGACCCTCTATGTAGGGAAAAACAAGGGCCGCAACTGCTATGTGGTCTACGAAAAGGAACTTCATAAGGATCTGGAGCTGAAACAGATCGTCAAAAAGAACCTGCCCTACAATATCCTCAAGATCCATTCCCTGTTCGATACCGACGATCCCTGGCCCAAGCGCATCAATTCCATTTTGCCCGTTCTGGAGATGCAGTACCGCATCGCTTCCGTCTATATCGTGAGCGGGAATAAAATGGTCATGGCAGGGGACTGGGACAACGAAATGGCAACAGATATCCGTCTGCCGGAAGGCGTACAGGCCTCCGGCATGGCAGAGCTCCCGGCCCTCAAGGAAAACTGTCCGCTGTTTTTCGACACCATTGCTTCGAAAAACCAGCATACCGCCATTGTTTCCAGGATCCCGCCCGAAAGTAATGAGGACAGCTACCTGGTGTTTACCGACAGAAGAGAACGCAGGATCTGGCAGGAGAGCGAAACCGTTATTTTGCTCCTGCTTTCAGACCTCATTGCGGGATGCACGGGAAAGAGCAGTCCACTTGACACAGAGCTCACAAACGCAGATAATATAGAAGGTTGTGAGTATTTGAAATCAAATAAGTCGTGAGGAAAATATGAGTACGATTGACAAGTTTATTAATTTCATGCGGGTGAACAACGAGGAGGATGAAGAGCAGGACGGATACGCTGATGAATACGCTACCGACGATTATCCCGAAGAAGCTCCCGTAGCGCCCAGAGAGGATCCCTACAGCGATCCCGAGGACCGTTCTCCCAGAAGAGTCACCAAAGCGACCCCTTTCCGTGCAAGGAAAACAACAAAGGAGACCAATATGAGCAACGCAAGCAACATGGAGGTATTTGTTTTAAAGCCCAATGTACTGGATGATGCAGCCCAGGCTGTGGATGCACTGCTGGATGGCAGAAGCGTGGTTCTGAACCTGGACAATCTGGTAACCAATCAGGAGAATTCCGCATACGCACAGCGAATCTTTGACTATGTGAAGGGCGCTACCTACGCATTGAACGGACGTATGGAAGCCATTTCCAAGTTTGTATTCATCATCACCCCCGAGACCACCAATATCTCCGGTGATATCGATCCTTCCTCATCCGAGGATTCCGCGATCCCTTCCTCGGGCAATCTGTTCTAAGCGAAATTGCTTTGTGCAGCCCTTCCCGCTCAACCGGGAAGGGCTGTAATTTTTTGTGAGTAGGAGTATTTGATCATGTCCCAGCGTTTAAATATCACTTACGGGGAAAATCCCTTCTATGACATCCTCTTTACAGATTCCTTCGAGGAGCTTCCGGTCGAACTGGAGCGTTTAGGCCTTGCAGGAAAGAAGACCTGTATCGTAACCGACAGCAATGTCAGCCCCCTTTACCTGGATGCGGTAAAAACCGCAGTGGAAGGCGTATGCGAAGTTACCTACTTTGTAATCCCTGCAGGAGAGGACCACAAGAATCTGGAGGAGATCCGGAAGCTTTACTCTCACCTTATCGAGGAGCATCTGGACCGTAAATCCTTCCTTATCGCTCTGGGCGGCGGTGTCATCGGCGATATGACCGGTTTTACGGCAGCCACCTATCTGCGGGGGATCGATTATATCCAGGTTCCCACCACCCTGCTTTCCATGACGGACAGCTCCATCGGCGGCAAGACGGGAGTGGATTTCGACGGCTATAAAAATATGGTGGGAGCCTTCAAGATGCCCCGCCTGGTGTATACCAATCTGAGTGCATTGAAGACTCTTGACGGAAAACAGTACGCTTCCGGCTTTGCAGAGGTCATGAAGCACGGTCTCATCAGAGACGAGGAGTTTTACGTCTGGCTCATCGATCATATCTACGAGATCGGCGACCGGGACATTGAAACCCTGCAGGAACTTCTGCTGCGGAGCTGTTCCGTAAAGAAGGCTGTGGTAGAGGCAGATCCTCTGGAAAAGGGCGAGAGAGCCATCCTGAACTTCGGTCATACCCTGGGCCATGCCATTGAAAAATATAAGGATTTCGAACTCCTGCACGGCGAATGCGTCGCACTGGGCTGCGTTGCCGCTTCCTTCATTTCCTGGAAGCGGGAGATGATCTCCAAGGAAGACTATTACGAGATCCGGGATATGTTCGTTCCTTTCGGCCTGCCCATTTCCACCACGGAGCTGGAAAACGAGAAGATCATTGCACTTACCGCTTCCGACAAAAAAGTGGGAGACGGATCCTTACGTTTTATCCTCTTAAACGGCATCGGTAACGCCGTCATCGTAAACGACGTGACTGCCGAGGAGATGAGCGCCGCTCTGGACGAGATCAATTTTGACAAGAAGGACTATTGATTTATGAAAAACAAGCATTACAAAAAGCCCGTCATGTATATCGTGGATCTGCTCCTTCTGGGGCTGCTGATCTTCCTGGATCAGTGGTTTAAGCAGCTGGCCGTGACGAAACTTCAGGGAAAGCAGGCTTACAGCCTCATCGATGGGGCCCTGGAGCTGGACTATCTGGAGAACAGAGGCTCTGCCTTCGGCATGCTGCAGAACCAGAAGGTTCTGATCCTTTTTGTCAGCATCATTTTCATGGCGGTGATCCTGTTTATGCTCATCAAGCTGCCGGACTATAAGAAGTTTATCCCCGCCCATGTATTTTTCACCATGATCATTGCCGGGGGCGTGGGAAATATGATCGACCGGATCCGGTTTGATTACGTCATCGATTACATTTCCTTTATCCTGATCCATTATCCGATCTTTAACTTTGCTGACATTGCTGTGGTTCTCGGAGTCATCGGGCTCATCATCCTGTTCCTGTTCGTATATAAGGAAAAGGATCTGGAGTTCCTGAACTTCAAGCACACCAAATACAGGGAGATCGATTCATGATCCGCCTGGAACTGAAACTTCCGGAAGATTACGAAGGGGAGCGGCTGGATAAGCTCCTCCCTTTTCTCGTGGGAGATTATTCCCGCACCTTTTTCCAGAACCTTATCAAGGACGGGGCCGTGGAAGTGGCAGGGAAGGTCATTACCAAACCCTCCTTTGAGCCCGGAGAAGATGATCCTATCGTGGTGAATCTGCCTGAACTTCGGGAGCCGGAGATCCTGCCGGAGGATATTCCGCTGGACATCCTCTATGAGGACGATGACCTGCTGGTGGTCAACAAGCCCAAGGGCATGGTGGTGCATCCCGCCCACGGCCACGAAAGCGGCACTCTGGTAAATGCTTTGATGTACCATTGCAAGGGCAGTCTCTCCGGCATCAACGGCGTCATGCGGCCCGGAATCGTCCACCGCATCGACAAGGACACATCCGGGTCCCTCATCGTATGTAAGAACGATTTTTCCCACAACGCCATTGCGGAGCAGCTGAAAGTCCACAGCGCGGAGCGCCTCTATCGGGCCATCTGCTGGGGACATCTGCCTGAGCAGAAGGGTACCATTACAGGGAACATCGGCAGAGATCCCGAGGACCGTAAGAAAATGTCTGTGGTTCCCCCTTCCCCGAAAGGCGGCGGAAAGCACGCCGTCACCCATTATGAAGTGGTGGAAGAGTATAAGGACTTTACCCAGGTGATCTGCAGACTGGAGACCGGCAGAACCCACCAGATCCGCGTCCATATGACCAGCATCGGACATCCTTTGCTTGGCGATGAGGTCTACGGATCAAGGAAGAGCCCCTACAAGCTTTCCGGTCAGTGCCTCCACGCCGAGGTCATCGGATTTACCCATCCCAGGACCGGGGAATTTATGAGATTTACTGCGCCTTTGCCCGAGTATTTTTCCCATTTGCTGGAGATCATGCCCAAATAGCGGAAGCTGAAGGCTGAAAGTGCATATCTCCGGCGCATTTTTCTTTGGTGTAAATTTACAGAAAACTTGCACGATTTGACGAAAAATTGTATAATTTTCATAAGAAGACCCAAAATACAAACAGTTGACCGCACCCCCGCGGAAAACTGAGGAACAGGAGGGCACGTTTATGAATACAGTGGTGACCATCGGCAGACAGTTCGGTTCCGGCGGCCGTGAGATCGGCGAGCGTCTGGCAGAGCATTTCGGCATTAAGTGCTATGATAAGGAGCTGCTTTCCCGCGCTGCGAAAGAGAGCGGCTTTTGCGAGGAGATGATGCAGAACCATGATGAGCGTCCCACCAACTCCTTCCTTTACAATTTGGTGATGGACACTTATTCCTTCGGGTACAATTCTTCTTCCTTCGTGGATATGCCCATCAGCCATAAGGTGTTCCTGGCACAGTTTGATACCATCAAGAAGATCGCGGACGAAGGCCCCTGTGTCATCGTGGGACGTTGTGCAGACTACGCCCTTGCGGATTACGCCAATGTGCTGAACATTTTTATCTACGGCGACGATTCCCACAAGATCGCCCGGATCATGGACCGTTACGGACTTTCCGAGGATAAGGCTGCTGAAATGATCCAGAAGAAGGATAAGCAGCGTCAGAGCTACTACAATTATTATTCCTCCAAGAAGTGGGGCAGAGCCGACAGTTACGACCTTTGCGTCAACTCCAGCATCCTCGGTGTGGAGGGGACCGTGAACCTCCTGATCCAGTACATCGAAGATTTTGAGAAGAAGAACAAATGATGACCCGAAAAATATAATTGACTTTCTAAGGCACCTCTGCTATGATACTTGAGTATGCCGCCTGGTGGGGTTCGCAAGCGTATTCCTCGGAATACCACCGAAACCAGCGAAAAAAGGCCAAGTTTTGCATACTCATGATTGGTCATGAAAAGGAGGTGCCTTATTATGTATGCTATTATCGCAACCGGTGGAAAGCAGTACAAGGTTTCCGTTGGCGACGAGATCCGTGTTGAGAAGCTCGACGTCGAAGAGGGAGCTAACGTTGTTTTTGACCAGGTGATCGCTGTCAGCGACGGTGGAATGAAGGTAGGTGCAGACGTTGCATCCGCTAAGGTTTCCGGTACCGTTACCGCTCAGGGTCGTGACAAGAAGGTTGTAGTATATCACTACAAGAGAAAGTCTGGCTATCATAAGAAGAACGGTCACAGACAGGCTTACACCCAGGTAAAGATCGACAAGATCGAGGCCTAAATGACTACCATCGTCTTTGAAAAAGACCATAACGGTACCGTGAAGAGCTTCACGCTCATGGGGCATGTCGGATATGCCAGAAAGCGGCTTTTTGTAAAGGAGTTGGACATTGTGTGCTCCGCCGTTTCGGCACTGACCTTCCACACCTTAAACGGCCTCTCGGAGGTTGTAGGGGAGGAAATCTCGGTAACACAAAACGAAGAATCCGGATTTATCCGCTGCGTTTTGCCCGAGGATCTGAAGGAAGGCTCCAAAGTGCTTTTATCCGCTTTTGAACTGTCCCTGTCCCAGCTGCAGGAAGAATACGGTGATCGTTACCTATCCATTTCGAACAAGGAGGTAAATACAGATGCTTAAGATGAGCCTTCAGTTTTTCGCTCACAAGAAGGGCGTCGGCTCTACCAAGAACGGCAGAGATTCCGAGTCCAAGAGATTAGGCGCTAAGAGAGCTGACGGTCAGTTCGTTAAGGCCGGCAATATTCTTTACAGACAGCGCGGAACCCGCATCCATCCCGGCAACAATGTCGGAATCGGCGGCGATGATACCCTGTATGCTCTGGTAGACGGAGTTCTCCGCTACGAGAGAAAGGGCAAAGATAAGAAGCAGGCTTCCGTGTATCCCGTAGAGCAGTAAGGATTGTAAGGCTCCAAACACTCGTTGTTTGGAGCCTTTTTTAAGGATTTTATCATGTTTGCAGACAGAGCGAAGATCTTCGTCCGCAGCGGAAAGGGCGGAGACGGACACGTATCATTCCGCAGAGAAAAATATGTGACCAACGGCGGACCCGACGGCGGGGACGGCGGTAACGGCGGCGATGTGGTCGTGGTGGTGGACAAGGGTGAAAATACCCTTGTGAACTTCCGTCACGTCCGGAAATATGCCGCACAGGACGGTCAGGAGGGCGGCAAGAAGAACTGCCGCGGCAAGGACGGCGAAGGCATCGTCATCAAGGTTCCGGAAGGTACCGTGATCAAGGATGCCGCCAGCGAGCGCGTAATTGTTGACATGTCCGGTGACACCTCCGAATATCTGCTGTTAAAAGGCGGCAGAGGAGGCAAGGGCAATCAGCATTATGCAACTCCTACCATGCAGGCTCCCAAGTACGCACAGCCCGGCCAGCCGGCACAGGAGCTGGAGCTGCTTCTGGAGTTAAAGGTCATCGCCGATGTGGGACTTGTGGGATTCCCCAATGTGGGAAAATCCACCCTGCTGAGCCATGTATCCAACGCAAGGCCCAAGGTAGCCAATTACCATTTCACCACCTTAAGCCCCAATCTGGGCGTCATTGACCTGGGTGAGGACAGCTTCGTCATGGCAGATATTCCCGGCCTCATCGAAGGTGCATCCCAGGGTGTGGGTCTGGGCCATGACTTCCTGCGTCACATCGAGCGTACCAGAGTCCTGATCCATATGGTGGACGGCGCCGGTACCGAAGGCCGTGATCCCATCGAAGACATCAAGGCCATCAACGATGAGCTGGCTCTCTACAACGAGGAGCTTCCCACCAGACCTCAGATCATCGCGGTGAACAAAATGGACGTGCTGCCTCCCGAAGAGCGTTCCGCAGTGGCGGACAAGATCCGGAAGGCCTTCGGCAATCCCGATCTGCCGGTTCTTCCCATTTCCGCAGTGACGGGCGAGGGACTGGACGAGCTCCTGCAGACTGCAGCAAAGATGCTGAAGGAGAGTGGCAAGGAGCCCATCGTATTCGAGCAGGAATACGATCCCAAGGTGGAGCTGGCCTTCGACGAGGAGCCTTTCACCGTATATTACGACGACGAAGAAGACGAATACGTGATCGAAGGTCCCCGCATCGAGAAGATGCTGGGATACACCAACCTGGAGTCCGAAAAGGGCTTTGCCTTCTTCCAGAAGTTCCTGAAGGATAACGGAATCCTGGAGCAGCTGGAAGGTCTGGGCATCAAGGATGGCGATACCGTGCGGATGTACGGCCACAGCTTCGATTACTACAAATAGTTTTCGAAATAACGCATTGATATGCCGTTTTTTCGAACGCATGGAGAAGATATATGAATTTAACCAGCAAACAGCGTTCTTATCTGAAGAGTCTGGCAAGCAAGCTGGAGCCCGCATTTTCCTTCGGAAAGTCCGGTCTGACGCCCGAGATGGTAAAAGCCATTGACGAGTATTTCGGCAAAAACGAGCTGCTGAAGATCAATGTCCTCAAGAACTGTGAAGACGAACCCAAAGAGCTGGCCATCATGGTGTCCGAGCGCACCAGATCCACCACGGTGCAGGTCATCGGACGCAAGATCGTTCTGTACAAGCCCGACAGAGACAAGCCCAAGATCATCCTTCCGGAGGCAGGAAGCAAAGAGTAATCTTTTCAGGAGGCCCTTCCTTGAAGAACGAATTAAAAAAGCTCACCAAGGCCATGGAAAAGGAACTGGATGCCAAGCGCTTTGAGCATACCCTGGGTGTGGAATATACCGCTGCAGCCATGGCAATGCGCTACGGCGCCGATGTGCTGAGCGCCCAGACCGCAGGCCTGCTCCACGATTGCGCGAAATGCCTTTCCGATGAGAAGAAGATCTCCATCTGTGAGAAGAACAACATCACCGTATCCGACGTGGAGCGCTCCAATCCGGGGCTATTACACGCCAAGGTAGGTGGCTTCCTGGCCATGAGTGAATACGGCATCGAGGACAATTCCGTCATCAATGCCATCATAAATCACACCACAGGGCGTCCCGGCATGGATCTGCTGGAGAAGATCATCTTCATCGCGGATTACATTGAGCCCGGCAGACGCACCGCTCCCCATCTGGGAGAGATCCGTTATGTGGCTTTCGTGGATCTGAACCAGGCACTGCTCTGGATCCTGGAGGATACCCTGAACTACCTTTCCGAGGGCAGCCAGGAGATCGATCCCATGACGGAACAGACCTACAATCATTACAGCGCCCGGATCACTGTTGACCGGGAGCTTCGCAAAGCAGCGGAATCACACCGCGTGCAGGAGAACAGTTATGATGAATGAGAAAACCAAGAAGATGGCCGAAATCGCCATTGCGGCTCTGGATGAGAAGAAGGCCATGGACATCCGTGTGCTGGATATCAGTGAGGTATCCGTTATCGCTGACCTCTTTATCATCGCCGGCGGCAGCAATGTGAGCCAGATCCAGGCCCTTTGCGAGAATGTGCAAGAGAAGATGGGCAGAGCCGGCTTCCCCGACAAGCACGTGGAAGGCTATGATACTGCAGGCTGGATCCTGATGGACTTCGGCGATATCATTGTTCACATCTTTGACACCGAGAATCGTGCCCTTTACGATCTGGAGCGTATCTGGAGAGACGGCAAGAGCATGGATCCCGCAGAGTTTACGAAATAGAAGATTGTGTTTGCGAGTCGAACAGATACGAAAACAGCAGGGCATTTCGCCCTGCTGTTTTCTATTGGTTATTCGTTTGTTCGAAAATTGGCTTGTTTATTGGTGACACTTAGCGGAAGAAGCGGATCACGCCGAAGACCTTGCCCAGGATGGTGCAATCATCCACGATGATGGGATCCATATTGTCATTCTCCGGCTGGAGACGGATATGGCCGTTCTCCTTATAGAAGGTCTTCACCGTAGCGGAGTCGTCCACCATGGCCACTACCATGTCTCCATTGGTGGCGGTCGCCTTGGAATTCACCATGATGCGGTCGCCGCTGAAGATGCCGGCATTGATCATGGAATCCCCCTTCACGCTCAGGATAAAGGAATCTCCGGGGGGAACCTCGGAAGCGGGGATAGGAAAGTATTCCCGGATATTGTCCTCCACCAGGATGGGCTCGCCGGCAGCTACATTACCGTATACCGGAAGAGAAACCATCTCGGTACGCACCATCTGGAAAGAATCGTCACAGATCTCGATGGCACGGGTCTTGGAAGGATCTCTGCGGATATAGCCCTTCTTCTCCAGGGTCTCCAGATGAGAGAAGACGGAAGAAGTGGACTTCAGATGAACCTTCTCACCGATCTCACGGACCGTGGGCGGATAGCCTCTGGCCAGGATCTCTTCTTTAATATACTCCAGGATCATTTCCTGCTTGGGCGTAAGAGAATTCCCCATAAACACCTCCGTTATCATGCTTTGCGCAATAGAATCGAACATCTATTTGCCTTCAGTATAGCACAGTATTTTCCAAAAGGCAAACAAAGTTTCGGAAACTTTGTTCGATTTTTTTACGAAAAGCCATTGACACCCGAAAAAATGTTCGATACAATACAAAACGAACAGATGTTCCGAACACATTTTCGAACAGTGCCGG